>Ga0209300_1000036_pt1 | contig 93824 bp, 87 predicted proteins | sample Shrwel_input2_RT_FD_187535 | JGI IMG/M metagenome (GOLD analysis project Ga0209300, IMG submission 187535) | Subsurface microbial communities from deep shales in Ohio, USA - Utica-3 well 1 S input2 RT (SPAdes) (version 2) ... | reverse complement strand
GCAGGCCAGCTGATCGCGTTGATGGGCTGAAAAGCGTGTTTTCGCCTTTCGTCCGCGCAAAAGCAAACGCCCCGAACAAGTCGGGGCGTTTGCTTAACCCGCCATCAGTGCGTTTTCACACAGTCTGCTGATGGTGCCGTTTTTCATTCGGGCTCGAACTAGTCGGCCAGACGCCAGGTCGTGCCGCCCTTGCCGTCTTCCAGCACCACGCCCATGGCGGTGAGCTGGTCACGGATGCGATCGGACTCGGCCCAGTTCTTCTCGGCTCGTGCCGCCAGGCGCGCAGCTATCAACGCCTCCACCTCGCCTGCATCGACCTTGCCCGCAGCGCCCGCTTGCAGGAAAGCCTCGGGCTCCAGCTGCAGCACGCCGAGCACACCGGCCAACTCCTTGAGACGCGCCGCCAGAGCGGCTGCAGCCTGCACGTCCGATTCGCGCAGGCGGTTGACCTCACGAACCATATCGAACAGTACCGCACAGGCTTCCGGCGAGTTGAAGTCGTCATCCATCGCCGCACCGAAGCGCTCGACGAAGGTTTCGCCGCCGGCCGGCTGAGCGTCCGGCAGCCCCTTGAGGCCGTTGTAGAAGCGCTCCAGCGCGCCCTTGGCCTCGCGCAGGCTGTCCTCGGAGTAGTTGATCGGGCTGCGGTAGTGACTGGACACCAAGAGGTAGCGCACCACCTCGGGATGGTATTTCTCCAGCACCTCGCGGATGGTGAAGAAGTTGCCCAGGCTCTTGGACATCTTCTCGCCGTCGACGCGCACCGCGCCGGCATGCATCCAGGCGTTGGCGTAGAGCTTGCCAGTGGCCGCCTCGCTCTGCGCGATCTCGTTCTCGTGATGCGGGAACACCAGGTCCGGACCACCGCCGTGGATATCGAAGGTCTCGCCCAGGCAGCAGGTGGACATCACCGAGCATTCGATATGCCAGCCCGGTCGGCCCGGCCCCCAGGGCGATTCCCAGCTCGGCTCGCCCGGCTTGGCGCCCTTCCACAGCACGAAATCGAGCGGGTCTTCCTTGGCTTCGTCGACCTCGATGCGTGCACCGATCTTCAGGTCCTCGATCTTGCGGCGCGACAGCTTGCCGTAGCCCGCGAACTTGCCGACCCGGTAGTAGACGTCACCGTTGCCCGGGGCGTAGGCATACCCCTTGTCGATCAGGGTCTGGATCATCGCGTGCATGCCCGCGATGTGGTCGGTGGCGCGCGGCTCGATGTCCGGGCGCAGCACGTTCAGACGCGCCTCGTCCTCGTGCATGGCGGCGATCATCCGGCCGACCAGATCCTGGAACGACTCGCCATTCTCGCTGGCGCGCTTGATGATCTTGTCGTCGATGTCGGTGATATTGCGCACGTAGGTCAGCTCATAGCCGCGATGGCGCAGCCAGCGGGCGACCACGTCGAAGGCCACCATCACCCGCGCATGGCCGATGTGGCAGTAGTCGTATACGGTCATGCCGCACACGTACATGCGTACCTTGTTATCGACCAGAGGCGTAAAGACATCCTTGCTCTTGCTAAGGGTGTTGTAGATCGACAGCGCCATGGATCAGGCTCCCCAGGAGTCGCGCAGCGTAACGGTGCGGTTGAACACCGGCGCGCCCGGTTTCGAATCCTTCAGGTCGGCGCAGAAGTAGCCCTCGCGCTCGAACTGGAAGCGCTCTTCCGGGGCGGCATCGGCCAGCGACGGCTCGGCGCGGCAGCCCTTGAGCACCACCAGGGAGTCCGGGTTGATGTTGTCGAGGAAGCTGCCGCCCTCCTCGTCGGTCTTCTCCGGGTTGGCGGCCTTGAACAGGCGGTCGTAGAGGCGCACCTCGCACTCGACGCTCTCGGCAGCCGGTACCCAGTGGATCACGCCCTTGACCTTGCGCCCTTCGGGGTTCTTGCCCAGGGTGTTCTCGTCGTAGGAGCAGCGCAGCTCGACGATATTGCCCTGCTCGTCCTTCACCGCCTCGTCGGCGCGGATCACGTAGCTGCCGCGCAGGCGCACCTCGCCACCGGGGATCAGGCGCTTGTAGCCGGCCGGTGGGGTTTCTTCGAAATCGCTGGCGTCGATGTAGAGCTCGCGGGAAAACGGCAGCACTCGCACGCCCATGTCCTGCTTGGGATGGCGCGGCAGCTCGAGCTTCTCGACCTGGCCCTCCGGATAGTTGGTGATCACCACCTTGAGCGGCTTGAGCACGCACATGGCGCGTGCGGCATTGGCATCGAGATCCTCGCGGATGGCGAACTCGAGCATGCCGATGTCGACCACGCCGCCGGCACGGTTGACACCGATCATGTCGCAGAAGGTGCGGATCGACGCGGGGGTATAACCGCGGCGACGGTAGCCGGACAGCGTCGACATGCGCGGGTCGTCCCAGCCGGAGACGTGCTTCTCATCGACCAGTTGCTTGAGCTTGCGCTTGCTGGTGATGGTGTAGTTCAGGTTCAGCCGGGCGAATTCGTACTGGCGCGGCTGAGCCGGCACCGGCAGGTTGGCGAGGAACCACTCGTACAGCGGACGGTGATCCTCGAACTCCAGGGTGCAGATCGAGTGGGTAATGCCCTCGATGGCGTCCGACTGGCCGTGGGTGAAGTCGTAGCTCGGGTAGATGCACCACTTGTCGCCGGTCTGGTGGTGATGGGCGTGGCGGATGCGGTAGAGGATAGGATCGCGCAGGTTGATGTTCGGCGACGCCATGTCGATCTTCGCACGCAGCGACTTGGCGCCATCCGGGAACTCACCAGCCTTCATGCGGGCGAATAGGTCGAGGTTCTCTTCGACGGAACGGTCGCGGTAGGGGCTGTTCTTGCCAGGCTCGGTGAGACTGCCGCGGTAGGCGCGCATTTGCTCGGCATTGAGATCGCAGACAAAGGCCTTGCCGGCCTGGATCAGATGAATCGCCCATTCATGCAACTGGTCGAAATAATCGGAGGCGTAGCGCTCCTGGCCGGCCCACTTGAAGCCCAGCCATTCGACGTCGGCCTTGATCGCGTCGATGTATTCCTGGTCTTCCTTGGCCGGGTTGGTGTCGTCGAAGCGCAAGTTGCACTCGCCGCCGAATTCCTGGGCCAGGCCGAAGTTCAGGCAGATGCTCTTTGCATGGCCGATGTGCAGGTAGCCGTTGGGCTCTGGCGGAAAGCGCGTGATGATCTTGGTGTGCTTGCCGCTGTCCAGATCGGCCTGGACGATGGGACGCAGGAAGTTGGCGGCTTTTTCGACGGTAGGCTTGCTCATGGTGTCCTTGAATGTCTGCAATGCGGCTCAGGGTAGGCCGGCCAAAACAAAGGGCTTATCATAACGGACCCGTCAACCCCCTGACAGAGCAATGCGCCGCGCCTGGTTGACGCCTCTGCCGTTCGCCCGCCTTGCAACCATCGACTACGGAAACTTCCCATGATCAAACTGCAGACCAATTTCGGTGACATCGTCCTCAAGCTCTTCGAGGACAAGGCTCCGGAAACCACGGCCAACTTCAAGGAATACGTCAAGAGCGGCCACTATGACGGCACCGTCTTCCACCGTGTGATCAGCAACTTCATGATCCAGGGCGGCGGCTTCGAGCCCGGCATGAAGCAGAAGGCGACGCGCAAGCCGATCAAGAACGAAGCCAACAACGGCCTTTCCAACAAGACCGGCACCATCGCAATGGCCCGCACCATGGAGCCGCATTCGGCTTCTGCGCAGTTCTTCATCAACGTGAAGGACAACGACTTCCTCGACCACAGCGCACCGACCGTACAGGGCTGGGGCTACGCCGTATTCGGCGAGGTCGTCGAGGGCATGGACGTGGTGGAAAAGATCAAGAACGTGCCCACCACCATGAAGTCCGGTCACCAGGACGTGCCGGTCGACGACGTGGTGATCGAGAAGGCCGAGATCATCGAGTGATCCTGTTCATTTCCGATCTGCACCTGCAAGAGGAGCGCCCGGATATCAACCGGGCGTTTCTTCATTTCCTCGAGGAACGCGCGCCCGGTGCGCAGGCGCTTTACATACTCGGCGACTTCTTCGAGGTGTGGATCGGCGATGATGGCATGAGCGACTTCCAGCGCTCGATTGCCATGGCCTTGGCAAAGCTCGCCCAGAGCGGCACCCAGGTCTATCTGATGCACGGCAACCGTGACTTTCTGCTCGGACGGGCGTTCTGCCGACTGGCCCGCTGCCAGTTGCTCAAGGACCCGACAGTCATCGAGCTGAACGGCCATCGCGTGCTGCTAAGCCACGGCGATGCGTTTTGTACCCAGGATCTCGCCTACATGCGCATGCGGCGCTGGCTACGCAATCCGCTGAGCCTCTTGCTGCTGCGCAATCTGCCGCTGGCAACCCGCCAGAAGCTGGCACGCAAGCTACGCAACGAAAGCCGCGCGCAGACCCGCCTGAAGGCAGCGGAAATCGTCGATGTCACGCCCGCGGAAGTGCTGCGCGCCATGCGCAGGCATCGGGTCGACACATTGATCCATGGCCATACGCATCGGCCGGCGGAGCATCTTCTGGAGCTCGACGGCAGGCCGGCGCGGCGAATCGTGCTCGGTGACTGGGATGCTCGCGGCTGGGCGCTGGAGGCCGACCGCAACGGCCTGCGACTGGCCGACTTCGCGCTGACCTGAATCAGGCCGCCTGCGGCACTCCGCTGTGGAAGCGAAACTCGCAGTCGGCACTTTCGACCAACTCACGCTCGCGCTCTCGTACTCTGAGGATCGTCGCATCGACGTCCGCGGCCTCACCGTACTGATATGCGAGTTTGAGGTAATCCTGGAAATGTCGCGCCTCCGACTTCAGCAGCCCCTGATAGAACTTGCCGAGTTCCTCGTCCAGATGCGGAACCAGTCGGGCAAAGCGCTCGCATGAGCGCGCCTCGATGAAAGCGCCGATTACCAGCGTATCGGTCAGCCGAAACGGCTCATGGTTGCGTACCAATTCGCGCAAGCCGGCGGCATAGCGGGAAGAGCTGACGTTGCGCTGCGGGATGCCGCGCCGCCGAAGAATCGCCAGCACCTGCTCGAAATGTCGCAGCTCTTCGCGAGCCAGCCGCGACATCTTGTTTTGCAGGTCCGGCTTGTCGACATAGCGAAACATCAGCTGAAACGCCGTGCCCGCAGCCTTCTTCTCGCAGTTGCCGTGATCGATCAGCATCACGTCCTGGTTGGCGAGCGCAGCAACGACCCAGGCGTCCGGCGTCGAGCAGCCGAGAAATTCGTTCAAATCAGAAAACATGGCGAACTCGTCGTATTCATAGGCGTGATAGGCAGGCGCTGACCATCGCGACGGCCGGCAGCGGCGGGCATTATACGAATGCGTCGCGCGGCGGCCAGTGCTGCTTGACATGCGTCAGGAGCCAGGCGCGGCGATCAACTATAGTGAACGCCCAGCACACGGAAACGGAGCCGATCATGCTAGCCATTCGCTGCATCCTCGTGGTAGTCGACCCCAAACTGCCGGAATCGCTTGCCCTGAAGCGCGCCCACCTGATCGCCAGCGTCAGCCAGTCGCGGCTCCACCTGCTGGTCTGCGACGGCAAGCATGACCATAGCGCCCATCTGGAGTCGCTCCGCACGCAACTAGAAGCCGAGGGGCACAACGTTTCCGTGCAACAGGCATGGAATGACAGCCCACACCAGACGATCATCAATGTGCAGCAGGCCGAGGGCTGCGGCCTGGTGATCAAGCAACACGTCCCGGACAACCCTCTCAAGCGGGCCCTGCTCACGCCGGACGACTGGAAACTGCTGCGCTACTGCCCCTGCCCCGTCCTCATGGTGAAGACGGACAAACCCTGGCGCGGCGGCAAAATCCTCGCAGCAGTGGACGTCGGCAACTCCGACGAAGAGCACCGCACGCTGCACGCGACCATCGTCAACCATGGTTACGAAATCGCCGAACTGGCCGATGGCTCGCTGCACGTACTGAGCGCACACCCCTCTCCCATGCTTTCGGCAGCCGATCCGACCTTCCAGTTGAAGGAAACGATCGAAGCGCGCTACCGCGAAGCGTGCAAGCGCTTCCAGACCGAATACGAGATCACCGACGAGCGCCTGCACATCGAGGAAGGGCCCGCCGATGCGCTGATCCCTCGCGTGTGCCATCAACTCAACGCGGTGGTGACCATCATCGGCACGGTCGCGCGGACGGGTTTTTCCGGCGCACTGATGGGTAACACGGCCGAGGTTGTGCTGGATGCTCTGGAAAGCGACGTGCTGGTGCTCAAGCCGGACGAGATCATCGACCATCTGGAGCAAGTTGTCAGACACTGACGCGGGGCCATACCGTCAAACGCGGATATCGGCACCTTCGCTGAGAAATCGCGGTGCGATGTAGCGATCGTAATGCGCCTGCGACAGCAGGAAAAACTCACGATCGATCGCATCGCGCAGCTGCGGCAATGGCCAGTCGCGAAATTCGGGCAGCAGTGCCACACCGTATGCCTCGAGCTGCTGGATCAGCCGGGCGCCGCGAGCTATCAGCTGATAGGCCCAGCAATACTCCGACTGGTCGGCGACAAAACGGATGCCTCTCGCCTCGAGCTGCGCTCTTAGCCGCTGTGCGTCGAACACCTCGAGCTTGGCTGCCATGACCTGGGCCAGCAGTGCCTCCAGCCGGCACCAGACGGCGCGCTTCTCCTCGGAGCCGTACGCGTTCCAGTTGACCACTTCGTGGTGGAACCGCTTGCAGCCACGACAGACCAGATCGCCGTAGACGGTCGAGCAAAGCCCGACGCAAGGAGTTTTGATTCGCTGATCCGACATAGAAGACAGGCACGCTGAAACCGGCCGGCATCTTAGACTTTTGTCCTAACGAGGTCACCTGCCAAGGTCTTGGCAGGAGGCCCGAAATACAGCGCAATCCGCATCATCGCTGGGCTGGAGCAGCGCGACAAAAAAACCACTGGCATTCTCGCAGAACGCCGCGCCACGGGCTTTCGACTTAACTTTGCCGGCCCGTTCCTTTAGAATCCCTCCGCCGTTTTAGGCGCCATAGTCCACAAGAAGCTGTTTTCAAAGCGTCACGAGCACAGTTCATGCGGCCGCTGGGCCGGATGCGCAGACCCCCCTCCTGCCGTCCGGCTCGCCAAGCACGTAAAACTTTGAAAACAGCTTCCGGATGCGCGTCCCGAGACACCCAAGGGACCAATGATGAGGGTAAAAACTGTGCTTGAAGCCTATCGCAAACACGTAGAAGAGCGTGCCGCCCAGGGCGTCGTGCCCCAGCCGCTGAATGCCGAGCAAACCGCTGGCCTGGTCGAGCTGCTGAAGAACCCGCCCGCCGGCGAAGAAGATTTCCTGGTCGACCTGATCACCAACCGCGTCCCCGCTGGCGTTGACGAAGCCGCCTACGTCAAGGCCGGCTTCCTGACCGCTGTCGCCAAGGGCGAAGCCAGCTCCCCGCTGATCTCCAAGCAGCGCGCCGTCGAACTGCTCGGCACCATGCAGGGCGGCTACAACATCGCCACGCTGGTCGAGCTGCTGGACAACGCAGAACTCGCCAATACCGCCGCAGAACAGCTCAAGCACACGCTGCTGATGTTCGACGCGTTCCACGATGTGGCCGAGCGCGCCAAGAGCGGTAACGAAGCCGCCAAGGCCGTCATGCAATCCTGGGCCGAAGGCGAGTGGTTCCTGGCCAAGCCGGCCGTTCCGGAAAAAGTCACCCTGACCGTGTTCAAGGTTCCGGGCGAAACCAATACCGATGACCTGTCCCCCGCTCCGGACGCCTGGTCGCGCCCCGATATCCCGCTGCACGCCCTGGCGATGCTGAAGATGGCCCGCGACGGCATCGAGCCGGTCCAGCCTGGCGTCGTCGGCCCGCTGAAGCAGATCGAAGAAGTCAAGGCCAAGGGTTTCCCGGTTGCCTACGTCGGTGACGTGGTCGGTACCGGCTCTTCCCGGAAGTCCGCTACCAACTCGGTGCTGTGGTTCTTCGGCGACGACATCCCCTATGTACCGAACAAGCGTGCCGGTGGTTTCTGCTTCGGCACCAAGATCGCCCCGATCTTCTACAACACCATGGAAGACGCCGGCGCCCTGCCGATCGAATTCGACTGCACCAACCTGGCCATGGGCGACGTCATCGACGTCTACCCGATGAAGGGCGAAGTGCGCCGTCATGGCAGCGACGAGCTGGTCACCACCTTCCAGCTGAAGACCGACGTGCTGCTGGACGAAGTCCGCGCTGGCGGCCGCATCCCGCTGATCATCGGCCGCGGCCTGACCGAGAAGGCGCGTGCCGAGCTGGGCCTGGCTCCGTCGACCCTGTTCAAGAAGCCGGAAGCTCCGGCCGACAGCGGCAAGGGCTTCACCCTGGCGCAGAAGATGGTCGGCCGTGCCTGCGGCCTGCCGGAAGGCCAGGGCGTGCGTCCGGGCACCTACTGCGAACCGAAGATGACCACCGTCGGCTCCCAGGACACCACCGGCCCGATGACCCGTGACGAGCTGAAGGACCTGGCGTGCCTGGGCTTCTCCGCCGACCTGGTGATGCAGTCCTTCTGCCACACCGCGGCCTATCCGAAGCCGATCGACGTCACCACCCACCACACCCTGCCGGACTTCATCATGACCCGCGGCGGTGTATCCCTGCGTCCGGGCGACGGCATCATCCACAGCTGGCTGAACCGCATGCTGCTGCCGGATACCGTGGGTACCGGTGGTGACTCGCACACCCGCTTCCCGATCGGCATCTCCTTCCCGGCTGGCTCGGGCCTGGTAGCTTTCGCCGCTGCCACTGGCGTCATGCCGCTGGACATGCCGGAATCCGTGCTGGTGCGTTTCAAGGGCAAGCTGCAGCCGGGTATCACTCTGCGCGACCTGGTCCATGCCATCCCCTACTACGCCATCCAGCAGGGTCTGCTGACCGTTGAGAAGAAGGGCAAGAAGAACATCTTCTCTGGCCGCATTCTCGAGATCGAAGGCCTGAACAACCTGACCGTCGAGCAGGCATTCGAGCTGTCCGACGCCTCCGCCGAGCGCTCCGCCGCTGGCTGCACCATCAAACTGCCGGAAGAGTCGATCGCCGAGTACCTGCGCTCGAACATCACCATGCTGCGCTGGATGATCAGCGAAGGCTATGGCGACGCACGCACCCTGGAGCGCCGCGCTCAGGCCATGGAAGCCTGGCTCGCCAAGCCGGAGCTGCTGTCCGCCGACGCCGACGCCGAGTATGCCGCGGTAATCGAAATCGACCTGGCCGAAGTCAAGGAGCCGATCCTCTGCGCGCCGAACGATCCGGACGACGCACGCCTGCTGTCGACTGTTGCTGGCGACAAGATCGATGAAGTGTTCATCGGCTCGTGCATGACCAACATCGGCCACTTCCGCGCTGCCGGTAAGCTGCTGGACAAGGTCAAGGGCGGCATTCCGACTCGCCTGTGGCTGGCTCCGCCGACCAAGATGGACCAGCATCAGCTCGTCGAGGAAGGCTATTACGGCATCTACGGCAAGGCCGGCGCACGCATGGAAATGCCGGGCTGCTCGCTGTGCATGGGTAACCAGGCCCGCGTACAGACCGGTGCAACCGTTGTGTCGACTTCGACTCGTAACTTCCCGAACCGCCTGGGCGACGCGACCAACGTCTACCTGGCTTCGGCCGAGCTGGCGGCTGTCGCGTCGATCATCGGTAAGCTGCCGACCGTCGAGGAGTACATGGAGTACGCGAAGAATATCGACAGCATGGCTGCCGACATCTATCGCTACCTGTCCTTCGACCAGATCGCCGAGTTCCGCGAAGCTGCAGAGAAGGCGAAGATCGCCGTTGTAGAAGTCTGAGGTAATTGCCCTGCACTAGCAGGGCGATCCACCTGAGTGATAAGCCCTGCGCGGGAAATCCTGCCGCAGGGCTTTTTTTCGTCTATCGACAGCGCCGACAGCGGCCGCGCGCCGCGAAAACCAAATGGCAGATTGCAGATACGAAAATGCCCGTATCCGAGGATACGGGCATTGTTCTGGGCTGCTGCCTGGCAGGGCGCCAGGCGCTAGCGAGGGTCAGTCCTTACTGGACCTGGGCCTCGACTTCAGCCTCGACGCGACGGTTGATCTGACGACCTTCCTCGGTGGAGTTGTCAGCAACCGGACGGGACTCGCCGTAACCGACGGAATCTACACGATTGCCTTCCACGCCGTACTGGTTGACCAGCACTTCACGCACCGCCTGAGCACGACGCTCGGACAGACGCTGGTTGTACTGATCAGTACCGACCGAGTCGGTGTGACCTTCAACAGTGGTGGAAGTCTGCGGATACTGCTGCATGAAATCGGCGAGGTTCTTGATGTCGGCGTAGCTTTCTTCACGCACGCGCGACTTGTCGAAATCAAACTTCACGTCCAGCTCGACGCGCACCAATTCCGGCTCGGGTTCCGGCTCGGTATCTACGATCGGGGCCGGAGCCGGCTCCGGCGTCGGCTCCACGGCCGCTACCTGTTGACGCGCACCACCACCGAAGTTCAGGCCGACACCCACACCAGCCATCCACTCGCTGTCGCCGGCATCGATATTGTGCATACCGTCAACGCTTGCCTTGGCGAACAGGTTCTCGGTGAAGTAGTACTTCAGGCCGGCACCGACGTTGGCGAAGGTGCTGTGGTCACGACCGCTGCGAGCGGCCTGGCCGATGCTCTGGTGAGCCATGCCAGCCGACACGTAGGGACGCAGACCTACGCCCGGCTGACCGAAGTGATAAGTGGCATCGAGCGAAGTCAGGTTGCCCTTGATGTCCTTGTGGCTACCGTTGACCGGCTCGTCGGAGGTCAGGTCGTGGTATTCGCCATAGGACAGCCCCAGCGAAACGTCATCGGTGAGGAAGTAACTAACGCCCGCACCGTACAGCTCGCCCTCGTCCTCGAAGTCGCGCGAGCTGTCGGAGAAATATTGCTTGCCGAAACCTTCCACTTCGACCGCGCCCTGCCCCTGGGCAAGCGCATTGAAAGAGGTGGCGGCTACGATCGAGCCAATGACTACGCCCAAGGTGTTTTTCAATTTCATCCGTAAATCCCCATCTGGTGGTTAGCGTCAGAACAATCTAAGGAGACCGGCTGTCATATACCCAAGCTGTTCGCTAGTGAATAAGACAGCAAAAAAAGGCTAAGTTTCGGGAGAGTCTGAAAAATTCTGCCGCAACTTATCCAATGCGCGCTTATAGCGCATCTTCGTTGCGCTCAGCCCCATATGCATGATGTCGGCGATTTCCTGGAACTCGAGTTCGGCAACGAAGCGCAGAACCAGGATTTCGCGATCTATGGGATTGACGTGGACAAGCCATCGATCGAGGCCGCCCTTTTCCTCGAGTTTGGGCGCCTTTTCCTCAGACGCCTCCTCGATCGGGTCAAGACTGAGCGCATCGAGCAAGCGCCGCTTGCGTCGTTCCTTACGGTATTGGGTAATACACTCGTTGTACGTGATGCTATAAAGCCATGTCTTGAATTTTGATTTACCTTCGAAAGTCTTCAGCCCATAAAGCACTTTGAGCATCACTTCCTGACAGACGTCGTCGGCATCTCGATCATTTCCCAGATAACGCGCGCAGACATTGAACAGCGTCCGCTGATACCGGCGCATCAACTCTTCGTACGCGCGCGTTATATGAAACAGCTCAACGCGCGCGCGCTCGACCAACTCTTCATCGGTGAGCTCGCGCGGGTTATAGCGTGTGGCTGTCGTATGGGTTTTAGTCAAGACACTTCGAGCCGGCAGTCCGCCAGGGTCGCCAATCGGGTGCAGGAAAATGGCGACATATTCTACCAGAGAACCGTGTCAGCGACTGCCTACTCGCTGCTCCAGCAAGGTTCGATTGGGAATCGAGGCCAGCTCGCCATCATCGAGCAAGACCAGCGTCTTGACCGTACCGATCTCTTCGATTTCGCCCTCCAGTTCGGCAAGGCGGATCCGCTGCCCCACCTCGTAAAGCTCACGAACATAGATGCCAGCGAGTATCTGCCCCACCAGCTCGCGGCTGCCCAGGCCAAGCGCTAGCGCAACCGCCAGCCCCACGGTGATCAAGACGATAGCGATGACGTAGTTGAGCAGCTCGGTCTTGACCTCCAGCTGACCGATCGCGACGGAGATGCCGATGATGATCACCAACCCCTGTGCGATTCGAGCCAGACCATGCGCGTAGTCCAGGCCGACCCCTTCCGCAGCCCCTCGAACCAGACCGCTGACCAGCTGCGCGAGGAGCATGCCGACCAGAAGAATCAGCGCTGCGCCCAACACCTTGGGCACATAGAGCGCCAGAACGTCGAGTGTTGCAGAGACCCGCTCCAGGCCGAGTGATTCGGCAGCCGAGACGAGGAAGATGAGCAGCACGAACCAGTAGACGATCTTGCCGACCAGCGTCGAGACCGGCACGCGGATGCCGGCGCGCCCCAGCAGCTTGGTCAGGCCCGTACCGGCCATAAGGCGGTCAAGGCCTATCTTCGCCAGCACCTTGGAAAGCAGGGTATCGAGCAGCTTGGCAACCACGAAGCCCAGCAGCACGACCACCAGGGCGCCAAACAGGCGGGGGATGAAGGCCGCGACAGAGCCCCAAAGGGAGCTCATGGCAGACAGCAGGCTTTGAGTCCAGGGATCGAATTCCATGATCAGTCGACCTTATCGAAAGAAGAACTGGGAGAACGCCGGCGGGTCACAGGCGCGACATTACCCGAGCCGCTGTTGATCGCGATCATCAGGGCTTGCAGGCAGTGGCCCAGCAGGCTGAAGAGATCCCCTGCGCCAACCTGCCGATTGGCGGTCTTTAGTACCCGGCCAAGACTGGCGTTCTCATCGTGAGCAGAAGATTGGTTGAGCAGGTCGCGCAGCGACTCTTCGAAGGGATCGCGCATGAACACCTCGCAGGATATGTCGGCTAGACGGCTGGCCTGCCACTTTGGTCACATTTACAGCCAGCGCAACCGCCGGAATACCCACCACTGGAACACGGCGATAAGGGCAATCACCCCGCAGGCGAAGGCGAACCCATAGGGATTCTCGGCTCCCGGCAGCCCCCCGACGTTGATGCCCAACAAGCCTGTCAGAAAGCTCATCGGCAAAAAGAAGCCGGTAATGATACCCAAAAGATACATGGTCCGGTTCATTCGTTCGCTGAGGCGTCGCTGCTCGGCCTCGAGCACCAGGTTGACGCGCTCTCGCACCAGATCGAGTTCCTCGAGATAGCGCACCAGCCGGTTGCTCAGCTCGTTCCAGTAATCGGCATCGTCCTCGACGAACCAGCTCAGCCGGTTGCGCGCCAACTGTGCGTAGATCTCCCGCTGCGGCAGCAGAAAGCGCCGCAGCCCCGCCGCGCGACGGCGCAGCGAGAGCATGCTGTCATGCTCCGGCCGGTAACGCTCATCGAGCTCGAGCCACTCTTCCTCGACGTCGACCAGTTCGGCGAACTCCTCGACCAGCCCATCGACGTGATCGGTCATCGCATCGGCGAGATAGACCAGCACCTCCGACGCGGTGCGTGGCCCGTGCCCTTCCTCCAGCAGGCGAATCACCGCTTCGGTCGAGCGCAGCGGACGCAGACGCAGAGAAATGACCCGCTGCCGGTCGGCAAATATTCGCAGCGAGATCATGTCCTCGGGCGCTGCGTCGGGATTGAGGTTGACTCCACGCAAGAAGAGCAGCATCTGCTCGCCCGCCAGCGGCAGCAGTCGCGGCCGCGTGTTCTCCTCGAGCAGCACGTCACAGGCGAACTCGTTCAGCCCGCTGCGTTCGCGCAACCAACGCTGCGCCTGCGGATGACTTCGATCCCAGTGCAGCCAGAGGCTTTCGCCCTCGGCCAAAGGCTCCGCAAGCTGGGAAAAGCCAATCGAGCGCGCGCCGCCACAACCATCGAGTACGAAAGCGTGCACCAAGCCTTGTGAATCGTCCTGCACCACCCGAGTTGCCCCCTAGATACAAAAAGCCCGGCGAAGCCGGGCCGATATCATGAACTGCCCGTCGCTCACTCGGGCATTTTCAGCGCTTCGGGCGAAACGATGATGCCGTTGTTATCGGCGTAGACATATTCGCCGGGGCGGAAAGTGACGCCGCAGAAGGTCACAGGCACGTTGAGGTCGCCGATGCCACGCTTGTCGGTCTTCATCGGATGGCTGGCCAGCGCTTGCACGCCGAGCTCGGTCTGCGCCAGCACGTCGACGTCGCGTACACAGCCGTAGATCACCAGGCCCTCCCAGCCGTTGCGGGCAGCCTTCTCGGCGAGCATGTCGCCTAGCAAGGCACGACGCAGCGAGCCACCGCCATCGACAACCAGCACCTTGCCAGTGCCATCTACCTCGACCTGCTCCTTGACCAGCGAGTTGTCCTCGAAGCACTTGATGGTGACGATCTGGCCGCCGAACGAATCACGGCCGCCGAAGTTGCTGAAGATCGGCTCGACGACCTGGACGAGCTCCGGATAGGCATCGCATAGATCAGGGGTGACGTATTGCATGAAAAGCTCCTTTTGCGGGTAAAGCCCATGTCGGCTCGGGTACGGCTGGGGCCGTCACGCCTGCCGTACTCCACTCGCCCAGATAAAAAACAGGACGGAAAAACCGCCCTGTTGGATCACGCTCAGATATTGCCTTCGGCGAGGAAGAACCAGGTGTCGAGCACCGAATCCGGATTCAGCGAGACGCTTTCGATCCCCTGCTCCATCAGCCATTTGGCCAGGTCCGGATGATCGGATGGGCCCTGGCCGCAGATGCCGATGTACTTGCCGGCCTTGTTGCATGCCTGGATGGCGTTGGCCAGGAGCTTCTTGACGGCCGGATTACGCTCGTCGAACAAGTGCGCAATGATTCCCGAGTCACGATCCAGGCCAAGGGTCAGCTGGGTCATGTCGTTCGAGCCGATGGAGAAGCCGTCGAAATACTCGAGGAACTCGTCGGCCAGCAATGCGTTGGACGGCAGTTCGCACATCATGATCACGCGCAGGCCGTTTTCGCCGCGCTTGAGGCCGTACTGAGCGAGCAGATCGACGACCTGCGAAGCCTCACCGAGGGTGCGCACGAAGGGCACCATCAGTTCGACATTGGTCAGGCCCATCACGTCGCGGACCTTCTTCATCGCCCGGCACTCGAGCTCGAAGCAGTCGCGGAAGGAATCGCTGATGTAACGCGAAGCCCCGCGGAAACCGAGCATCGGGTTCTCTTCTTCCGGCTCGTAGAGCTTGCCACCGATCAGGTTGGCGTACTCGTTGGACTTGAAGTCCGACAGGCGCACGATGACCTTCTTCGGCCAGAACGCCGCGGCCAGGGTGCTGACGCCCTCGACCAGCTTCTCGACATAGAAGTCGACCGGATCGCCATAGCCGGCGATGCGCTTCTCGACGCTGTTCTTCACATCGGCCGGCAGGCCGTCGAAGTTCAGCAGGGCCTTGGGGTGCACGCCGATCATGCGGTTGATGATGAATTCCAGGCGCGCCAGGCCAACACCCTCGTTGGGCAGGTGCGCGAAGTCGAAGGCACGGTCCGGGTTACCGACGTTCATCATGATCTTGAACGGCAGATCCGGCATGGCGTCGATGGAGTTCTGGCGGATGTCGAAGCCCAGCTCGCCGTCGAAGATCAGGCCGGTGTCGCCCTCGGCGCAGGAAACGGTCACGCGCTGGCCGTCTTGCAGCAGCTCGGTGGCATTACCGCAGCCGACGACAGCCGGGATCCCCAGCTCACGAGCGATGATCGCTGCGTGGCAGGTACGTCCGCCGCGGTTGGTGACGATTGCGCTGGCGCGCTTCATCACCGGTTCCCAGTCCGGGTCGGTCATGTCGGAGACCAGCACGTCGCCCGGCTGGACCTTGTCCATCTCGCTGACATCGTGAATGACCTTCACCGGGCCGGCGCCGATGCGCTGACCGATGGCACGGCCTTCGACCAGTACGGTGCCCTTCTCCTTCAGCAGGTAACGTTCCATGACGTTGGCGCTGCTGCGGCTCTTCACGGTTTCCGGACGCGCCTGGACGATGTACAGCTTGCCGTCGTCACCGTCCTTGGCCCACTCGATGTCCATCGGGCGACCGTAGTGCTTTTCGATGATCATTGCCTGCTTGGCGAGGTTGGTGACCTCCTCGTCGGTCAGGCAGAAACGCGCGCGGTCGGCGGCGTCGACCTCGACGGTCTTGACCGATTTGCCGGCCTTGGCTTCATCGCCATAGACCATCTTGATCGCCTTGCTGCCGAGGTTGCGACGCAGGATCGCCGGACGACCGGCTTCCAGGGTCTGCTTGTGCACGTAGAACTCGTCCGGGTTGACGGCGCCCTGTACCACGGTCTCACCCAGGCCGTAGGCGCCGGTGACGAACACCACGTCACGGAAGCCCGATTCGGTGTCCAGCGTGAACATCACGCCGGCAGTGCCGGTTTCCGAACGCACCATGCGCTGCACGCCGGCGGACAACGCGACGAGCTTGTGGTCGAAGCCCTGGTGCACGCGGTAGGCGATGGCGCGGTCGTTGAACAGCGAGGCGAAGACTTCCTTGGCCGCGCGAATCACGTTGTCGACGCCACGGATGTTGAGGAACGTCTCCTGCTGGCCGGCAAAGGAAGCGTCCGGCAGGTCTTCGGCGGTGGCAGACGACCGCACGGCAACCGCCATGTTGTCATTGCCGTTGGCCATTTCGGCGAAGGCCTTGCGGATGTCCGCATCGAGCTGAGCGGGGAATTCAGCGTCCATGACCCACTGGCGGATCTGTGCACCGGCCTTGGCCAGTGCGTTTACGTCGTCGACGTCCAGCGAATCGAGCACTTCGTGGATACGGTCGTTCAGGCCGCTCTGCTCGAGAAAGTCACGATAGGCCTGGGCAGTGGTGGCGAAACCGCCCGGTACGCTGACCCCGGCACCGGCGAGGTTGCTGATCATCTCGCCCAGGGAGGCGTTCTTGCCCCCTACCCGCTCAACATCGTGATTGCCGAGCTTATCGAGGGAAACTACGTACTCTACCAAGGTGATCTCTCCACTTTGTGTTGAAAACCCAACCGGAACCACTCCGTGTGGCGGTGGCCTGGCCCTGCGAAATAAGTGACAATGCCCGCCAATCCAGCCCGCCAAAACGGGCCAATCATACAGCTGAGAACCGTTCCTGACTAAGGCCCTAGGTACATGAAACGAACCGCTTTCTTCATTTCCGACGGTACCGGTATCACAGCCGAAACGCTTGGCCAGAGTCTGTTGGCGCAGTTCGAGAACATCAGCTTCACCAAACTCACGCGCCCGTACATCGATACCGCGGAAAAAGCGCGGGCAATGGTACAGCAAATCAATAATGCAGCGGAAAAGGACGGCGCCCGGCCGATCATCTTCGACACGCTGGTCAACCAGGAAATCCGCGACATTCTCGCCGAATCCAATGGCTTCATGATCGACATCTTCTCGTCGTTCCTCGCTCCACTCGAGCACGAACTCATGTCGCGCTCGTCCTATTCGGTTGGCAAGTCCCACTCCATCAGTCACAACACCAACTACATGGAGCGCATCGAGGCGGTCAACTTCGCGCTCGACAACGATGACGGTGCCCGCACCCGCTACTACGACAAGGCCGACCTCATCCTGGTCGGTGTATCGCGCTGCGGCAAAACGCCTACCTGCCTGTACATGGCGATGCAGTATGGCATCCGCGCGGCCAACTACCCGCTGACCGAAGAAGACATGGAACGTCTTCAGTTGCCGACCGCACTCAAGCAGTACAAGGACAAACTGTTCGGCCTGACCATCGACCCCGACCGCCTTGCCGCGATCCGCAACGAACGCAAGCCCAACAGCCGCTACGCCAGCTTCGCCCAGTGCGAGTTCGAGGTCCGCGAAGTCGAGAACCTGTTCCGCCGCGAGAACATCGCCTACATCAACTCCACGCATTTCTCGGTCGAGGAAATCTCGGCAAAGATCCTGGTCGAGAAAGGCGTGGAGCGTCGCCTCAAATAATTGCCGCTTCGCTAGACAACAAAAAGTCCGCTTCGTGCGGACTTTTTGTTGTCTGACCCGGGGGGCGCGATCAGAAACTATCGCCCGGTACGCGCACGGCCCCTTCCATCAGGATGCGCGCACTACGGCTCATGATCGCCTTGGTCACGGTCCACTCACCGTTTACCTGTTTCGCCTCTGCACCGACCCGCAGCGTTCCCGACGGATGTCCGAAGCGCACCGACTCGCGCTCACCGCCGCCCGCGGCCAGGTTGACCAGCGTCCCGGGCACCGCCGCCGCGGTGCCGATCGCCACCGCACAGGTCCCCATCATCGCGTGGTGCAGTTTGCCCATCGACAGCGCGCGTACGAGCAGGTCAACCTCGCCCGCCTCGATGGTCTTGCCGCTTGAGGCGCGATAGCTCTTGGGCGGCGAGACAAAGGCGACCTTCGGCGTGTGCTGGCGGGTCAGCGCTTCTTCGGCCGTCTTGATCAGCCCCATGCGCAACGCACCTGCCACACGAATCTGCTCGAAGCGCGCGAGCTGCGCCGGATCGCCATTGATGTCTTCACGCAGCTCGGTGCCCTGGTAGCCGATATCCTCGGCGTTGACGAACACCGTGGGAATGCCGGCAGTGATCATGGTTGCCTTGAAGGTGCCGATACCGGGCACTTCCAGTTCGTCGACCAGGTTGCCGGTGGGGAACATCGAGCCCCCCTCTTCGCCATCGTCCGACGGGTCGAGAAACTCCAGCACGATTTCGGCAGACGGAAAGGTCACGCCATCGAGTTCGAAGTCGCCGGTTTCCTGAACCTGGCCGTCAGTGATCGGCACGTGGGCAATGATGGTCTTGCCGATATTGGCCTGCCAGATGCGCACCACGCAGGTTCCGTTGTCGGGGATGCGCGCTGGGTCGACCAGCCCGGCGTGAATGGCGAAGGCTCCGGCTGCAGTGGACAGGTTGCCGCAATTGCCGCTCCAGTCGACGAACGGCTTGTCGATCGAAACCTGACCGTAGAGGTATTCGACGTCATGTTCCGGTCGCTCGCTCTTGGACAGGATCACGCACTTGGAGGTCGACGAAGTGGCGCCACCCATGCCGTCGATCTGTGCGGCGTAGGGATCGGGGCTGCCGATCACTCGCATGAACAGCCGGTCGCGGGCTTCACCCGGCACCTGACAGCGCTCGGGCAGATCGTGCAGGCGGAAGAACACGCCCTTGCTGGTACCGCCACGCATGTAGGTGGCCGGAATCTTGGTCTGGGCTACGTGAGCCATGGGAACTTGCTCCTCATGAAGCCGCGCCGCCAGGGCGACACGGCAAGGAATGCGGATACCGACGCTCCGCCTGCCTCAGGCGGGCGGAGCGTCGATCGGGCTCAGGCCTGGCCGAGGAAGTCCTTGGCGAAGCGCTGCAGCACGCCGCCAGCCTGGTAAACGCTGACCTCGGCAGCGGTGTCGAGACGGCAGGTCACCGGCACGCGGGCCACCTCGCCATTCGTGCGATGGATGACCAGAGTCAGATCGCAGCGCGGCGACAGATCGCCCTCGATGTCGTAGGTCTCGGTACCGTCGAGGCCCAGCGTCAGGCGCGTAGTGCCCGGCTTGAACTCCACCGGCAGCACGCCCATACCGATCAGATTGGTACGGTGAATGCGCTCGAAGCCTTCGGCGACGATCACCTCCACGCCGGCCAGACGCACCCCCTTGGCCGCCCAGTCACGCGAGCTGCCCTGCCCATAATCGGCCCCGGCGACGATGATCAGGTTCTGCTTGCGGTTCATGTAGGTTTCGATGGCTTCCCACATGCGCATCACCTGGCCTTCCGGCTCGACGCGCGCCAGCGAGCCCTGGATCACTTCGCCCGCCTCGTCGCGGCACATTTCATTGAGCAGCTTCGGGTTGGCGAACGTGGCACGTTGAGCGGTCAGGTGGTCGCCGCGGTGAGTGGCGTAGGAGTTGAAGTCCTCCTCCGGCAGGCCCATCTTCGCCAGATACTCGCCCGCCGCCGAGTCCGGCAGGATCGCGTTGGATGGCGACAGGTGGTCGGTGGTGATGTTGTCGCCCAGCACGGCCAGCGGGCGCATGCCCTTGAGCGTACGCTCGCCGGCCAGAGCACCTTCCCAGTACGGCGGTCGGCGAATGTAGGTGGACATCGGGCGCCAGTCGTACAGCGGGCTCTTGGCTTCCTCGACCGCGCCCAGATCGAACATCGGAATGTAGATCTGCTTGAACTGCTCCGGCTTCACGCTGGAGGCCACGATGGCGTCGATCTCCTCGTCGGACGGCCACAGGTCCTTGAGGGTGATCGGGTTGCCGTTGCGGTCGGTACCCAGCACGTCCTGCTCGATATCGAAACGCACGGTGCCAGCGATGGCATAGGCGACCACCAGCGGCGGCGAGGCCAGGAAGGCCTGCTTGGCATACGGATGGATGCGGCCGTCGAAGTTGCGGTTGCCGGACAGCACCGCCGTGGCATACAGGTCACGGTCGATGATTTCCTGCTGGATCTTCGGATCCAGCGCGCCGGACATGCCGTTACAGGTGGTGCAGGCGTAGGCGACGATGCCGAAACCGAGCTTTTCCAACTCGGTCAGCAGGCCGGCTTCCTCCAGGTACAACTTGGCGACCTTGGAGCCCGGCGCAAACGACGTCTTGACCCAGGGTTTGCGTGCCAGCCCCAGCTCGTTGGCCTTCTTCGCCAGCAGGCCGGCGGCGACCACGTTGCGCGGGTTGGAGGTGTTGGTGCAGCTGGTGATTGCGGCGATGATCACCGCGCCGTCCGGCAGCAGGCCCTCGGCCTCTTCGGCACGGGCGGCGGCCAGCTTGGCTTCGTCGGCGATGCCCCTCTCGTGCAGTGCAGAGGTCGGCAGGCGGCGGTGCGGGTTCGACGGGCCGGCCATGTTACGCACGACCGACGACAGATCGAATTCGAGCACACGCTCGTATTCGGCCGACTCCAGCGCCGAAGCCCACAGCCCGGTCTGCTTGGCGTACTGCTCGACCAGCGCCACCTGTTCCGGCTCGCGACCGGTCAGCTTGAGGTAGTCGATGGTCTGACCGTCGATGTAGAACATCGCCGCGGTGGCACCGTATTCCGGGCACATGTTGGAAATGGTCGCGCGATCGCCGATCGACAGGCTGTCAGCGCCTTCGCCGAAGAACTCGACGTAGGCACCCACCACGCGTTCCTTGCGCAGGAACTCGGTCAGGGCGAGCACGATGTCAGTGGCGGTGATGCCGGGCTGGCGCTTGCCGGTGAGCTTGACGCCGACGATATCGGGCAGGCGCATCATCGACGGATGACCGAGCATCACGGTTTCGGCTTCCAGACCGCCGACGCCGATCGCGATCACACCCAGCGCATCCACGTGCGGGGTGTGGGAGTCGGTACCGACGCAGGTATCCGGGAATGCGACGCCGCCTCGCGCCTGGATCACCGGCGACATCTTCTCCAGGTTGATCTGGTGCATGATCCCGTTGCCGGCGGGGATCACGTCGACGTTCTTGAACGCGGTCTTGGTCCACTCGATGAAGTGGAAGCGATCTTCGTTGCGGCGATCCTCGATGGCGCGGTTCTTGGCGAACGCGTCCGGGTCGAAGCCCGCGGCTTCCACGGCCAGCGAGTGGTCGACGATCAGCTGGGTCGGTACTACCGGATTGACCTTGGACGGATCACCGCCCTGTTCGGCGATCGCATCGCGCAGGCCGGCCAGATCGACCAGTGCGGTCTGGCCAAGAATGTCGTGACAGACCACGCGCGCCGGATACCAGGGAAAGTCCAGGTCGCGCTTGCGCTCGATGATCTGCTTGAGCGAGTCGGTCAGCATGGCCGGATCGCAACGGCGCACCAGCTGCTCGGCCAGGACGCGCGAGGTGTAGGGCAAGGTGTCGTAGGCGCCGGGCTGGATATCCTCGACCGCCGCGCGGACATCGAAGTAATCCAGCTGGGTGCCGGGCAGGGATTTGCGATAGTCGGTGTTCATGCCGTTAGGGACTCGATCGAAAAATTTCGGGATTGACGGTAAAGCGCAGGAGCGCCGCAAAGGCGCTCCTGCGACTTATCAACGCTGAGCGAGCGGCACCACCTTGCGCTGCTCGACGCCGACGTACTCGGCGCTCGGGCGGATGATGCGGTTGTTGGCGCGCTGCTCGAACACATGGGCCGTCCAGCCGGTCACCCGCGAGCAGACGAAGATCGGGGTGAACAGCTTGGTCGGGATGCCCATGAAGTGGTAGGCCGAGGCATGGTAGAAGTCGGCGTTGGGGAACAGTTTCTTCTGCTCCCACATGGTTTCGTCGACTGCCACCGAAACCGGATAGAGCACGGTGTCGCCTACCTCGTCGGCCAACTTCTTGGCCCACACCTTGATGACCTCGTTGCGCGGATCGGACACCGAGTAGATCGCGTGGCCGAAGCCCATGATCTTGTCCTTGCGCGCCAGCATGCCGAGGATGCCTTCGCGGGCTTCCTCAGGGCTCTTCCACTGCTCGATCATGTCCATCGCCGCTTCGTTGGCGCCGCCGTGCAGCGGGCCACGCAGCGAGCCGATGGCGCCGGTCACGCAGGAGAACAGGTCCGACAGGGTCGAAGCGCAAACGCGCGCGGTGAAGGTGGAGGCGTTGAACTCGTGCTCGGCGTAGAGGATCAGCGAGACGTTCATCACCCGCACGTGGGTTTCGCTGGGCTTCTTGCCGTGCAGCAGCGCCAGGAAGTGGCCGCCGATGGTCTCCTCGTCGCTGGTGCAGCTGATGCGCACGCCTTCATGGCTGTAGCGGTACCAGTACACCATGATCGCCGGGAAGGCCCCGAGCAGACGGTCGGCCTTGTCGCGCTGCTGTTCGAAGCTCTCCTCCGGCTCGAGGTTACCGAGCATCGAGCAGCCGGTGCGCATGACGTCCATCGGATGGGCGCTGGCCGGGATGCGCTCGAGCACTTCCTTCAGCGCCTGCGGCAGGTCGCGCTGGGCCTGCAGTTTCTTCATATAGGCCGACAGTTGCTCCTTGTTCGGCAGCTCACCGTACAGCAGCAGGTAGGCGACTTCCTCGAACAGGCAGTGTTCGGCGAGCTCGCGCACGTCGTAGCCACGATAGGTCAGGCCGGCCCCCTCCTTGCCGACGGTGGAAAGGGAGGTCTGGCCAGCGATCTGGCCGCGCAGGCCTGCACCGGTGAGTACTTTTGCTTCTGCCATTGCTACGTTCCTCATCTTGGATTTTTTGTAGGAATCTTGCTGGGTACTGCTCAGCGGGGTTCGGTCAGCCTTTCTTCTGGGCGAACAGGGCGTCCAGATGCTGCTCGAAGGCGTGATAGTTGATGCGATCGTAGAGCTCCATGCGGGTCTGCATGGTATCGATCACGTTCTTCTGGGTTCCGTCGCGGCGCAGCGCGGTATAGACGTTCTCGGCCGCCTTGTTCATCGCGCGGAAGGCCGACAGCGGATAGAGCACCAGGGAAACGTCGACGCTGGCCAGCTCTTCGGTGGTGTACAGCGGCGTTGCGCCGAACTCGGTGATGTTGGCCAGAATCGGCGCCTTCACACGATCGGCGAAGGTCTTGTACATCGCCAGCTCGGTGATCGCCTCAGGGAAGATCATGTCGGCACCGGCCTCGATGCAGGCGGCCGCACGGTCCAACGCCGCGTTCAGGCCTTCCACCGCCAGCGCGTCGGTCCGCGCCATGATCACGAAGCTGTCGTCGGTACGCGCATCGACCGCGGCCTTGATGCGGTCGACCATCTCCTGCTGCGAGACGATCTCCTTGTTCGGACGGTGGCCGCAGCGCTTGGCGCCGACCTGGTCCTCGATATGGATCGCCGCGGCGCCGAACTTGATCATCGACTTGACGGTGCGGGCCACGTTGAAGGCCGAGGAGCCGAAGCCGGTGTCGACATCGACCAGCAGCGGCAGGTCGCAGACGTCGGTGATCCGGCGCACGTCGGTCAGCACGTCGTCCAGGCCGGTGATCCCCAGGTCCGGCAGCCCCAGCGAGCCCGCCGCGACACCACCACCGGAGAGGTAGATGGCCTTGAAACCGGCACGCTTGGCCAGCAGCGCGTGGTTGGCATTGATCGCGCCGACTACCTGCAGCGGATGTTCACTGGCCACGGCGTCACGAAAGCGCTGGCCGGCAGTTGGAAGAGTCATGCGTTGCCCCTCTTTGATGGTGACTTGTGCTCTTGGGTCGCCTGGTAATGGCGTTCAATGTTGCGTTTGGAAGCCGCGATATGCCGACGCATCAGCAGCTCGGCCAGCTCGCCGTCGCGATCGGCGATGGCATCGAGAATCCTGTGATGCTCGGCAAAGGCCTGGTGCGGTCGGTTCGGCGTCGCCGAAAACTGGATGCGATACATGCGAACCAGCTGATAGAGCTCGTCGCACAGCAGCTTGGCCAGCGTTCGGTTGCCGCTGCCCTGGATGATCCGGTAATGGAAGTCGAAATCACCCTCCTGCTGGTAATAGCCCACTCCGGCCTGGAACGCCTCGTCGCGCTCGTGCGTACGCAGCACCGAACGCAGCTCGCCGATCTCCAGTTCGCTCATGCGCTCGGCCGCGAGACGACAGGCCATGCCTTCGAGCGACTCACGGATCTCGTAGAGTTCGATCAGCTCGGCATGGCTGAGCGAGACCACCCGCGCACCGACATGCGGAACACGAACCAGCAACTTCTGGCCTTCGAGCCGGTGGATGGCCTCGCGCAACGGCCCGCGGCTGATGCCGTACGTCCTGGCGAGCTCCGGCTCGGAGATCTTGCTCCCCGGGGCGATTTCGCCTTTGACGATGGCCGCCTGAATTCGCCGGAAAACGTTTTCGGCCAGGGTGCCGCTATCGGCGTCATAAGCAGGAGATGCAGCCACACTATCCAACATCATTGTCGACACTCAGATTTTGCATGGGGCAAAAGTAGACCCCACGAGAGGCAAGGTCAACCTTCTAGAGGAAGATTGTCGACAATTTGACTAAAGTCGTACGCCTGGACCTACTGCTTCCACAGCGCCGGAGAATGCCTTCGCGTGTGCATGTCGCACCCGCAAAACGCCATGCTAGAATGCCAGCCCTTCGCTGCCACGCGCCGCTTGGCGCTCGGCACAGCCAGGACCGACTTGCGGCCCCGTCACTCCAATTGCACCCGACCTGATCCGGACCTATGAGAGCCAACGCCTTCTTTCTTTCGCTCTGCCTGTTATCCATACCGATCGCCAGCCATGCAGCGGAGACGGAGATCTATGGCCTGAACGAGAATGTGGAGATACCGGAATTCGGTCTCGAGATCGCAGCCAAGCTCGACACCGGCGCGCAGACGGCATCGCTCAGCGCTCGCGATATCGAGCGATTCAAGAAGGATGGCAAGACCTGGGTGCGCTTCTACCTGGGCCTGGACAGTGAACACAGTCACCCGATCGAGCGTCCGCTGGTTCGGATCAGCAAGATCAAGCGTCGTGCCGGCGATTTCGATCCAGAGGAAGAAAAGACCTACACCGCGCGCCCTGTCATCGAGCTCGATGTCTGCATGGGACAGGTCCGCCGAACCATCGAAGTGAACCTCACGGACCGAAGCGCTTTCCAATACCCCATTCTGATTGGTTCCGATGCGCTTACCCGCTTCGGTGCACTGGTCGACCCGAGCCGTACCTACATTGCCGGCAAGCCCGGCTGCATCAACGAATCCGACGCTGACGAGTAATACCCATGCGCTCACTCACCCTGCATCTGAAAGTCCTGATCTTCGTGCTCGTCGCACTGGGTATTTCGATCACGGCTTACCAAATCTTCGTGCTCGGCATCCCCGTCACCGAAGACGAGACCGACGATCTGTGGAACATCGACGCCAAGGTCGAGTTCGTCGCCAGCCCGCGCGAGCCGGTCAAGCTGCAGATGTTCGTGCCGCCGCTGAACCAGGAGTTCGTCAGCCTCAACGAGAGCTTCATCTCCAACAACTACGGCGTCAGCGTCAACCGCGTCGACGGCAACCGCCGCGTCACCTGGTCGGCCCGCCGCGCCAGTGGCAAGCAGACCCTCTATTACCGCCTGGTGCTGACCAAGCGCTACAGCGGCGAGCAGACCAAGGCCACCGGCCCGATCTTCCGTGACAGCCTGCCGGTAGAGGGCGCCGAGAAGATTGCTGCCGAGGCACTGCTCTCGCCGATCCGCCAGCACTCGGCCGATGTCGAGACGTTCATCAGCGAAGCCATCAAACGTGTCAACAATGTCGAAGACGACAACGTCAAGCTGTTGCTCGGCGGCGACGCCAGCACGGCGAACAAGGCGAGCGTCATCGAACTGTTGCTGTCCATCGCCCACGTGCCGATGGAACGCGTCCACACCATTCGCCTGAGTGTGGAGCAACAGACGCCGGAACTCTGGCTGCGCAGCTTCAACGGTGACCGCTGGCTGTACTTCAACCCGGAAACCGGCGAGCAGGGCCTGCCCAAGGACCGCCTGGTCTGGTGGACCGGCAACGACCCGCTGATGAACCTCGAAGGCGGGCGCAATCCGCAGATCACCTTCACGCTGAACAACAGCGAGATGAACGCCATTCGCCTGGCCAAACTGACCGACGAGAACACCGACGCGGACTTCCTCGAATATTCGCTCTACGGCCTGCCGCTGCAGACGCAGCAGACCTACCAGATCATGATCATGATCCCGATTGGCGTGCTGGTGATCCTGATCCTTCGTAACCTCGGTGGCCTGCAGACGCTGGGCACCTTCACCCCGGTACTGATCGCCCTCGCCTTCCGCGAAACCCAGCTCGGCTTCGGCATCGTGCTGTTCACCATCATCACCGCACTGGGCCTGTCGCTGCGCTCGTACCTGGAGCATCTCAAGCTGCAGATGCTGCCGCGCCTGTCGGTCGTGCTGACCTTCGTCGTGGTACTGATCGCCGTGATCAGCCTGTTCAGCCACAAGCTCGGCCTGGAGCGCGGCCTGTCGGTCGCACTGTTCCCGATGGTGATCCTGACCATGACCATCGAACGCCTGTCGATCACCTGGGAAGAGCGTGGCGGCGGCCATGCGTTCAAGGTCGCCGTAGGTACCATCATCGCGGCGACGCTGGCCTACCTGCTGATGAGCCTGGAGCAGCTGACCTACTTCATCTTCACCTTCCCGGCGGTGCTGCTGATCATGGTGGGCTTCATGCTGGCGATGGGTCGCTATCGCGGCTACCGCCTGACCGAACTGTTCCGCTTCAAAGCCTTCCTGAAGGATTGAGCCATGTTCGGTCTGATCAAGACGTGGAAGGCCCTGTCTGCCAAGGGCATCATGGGCATCAACCGCCGCAACGCGGACTACGTGCTCAAGTACAACAAGCGCAGCCTGTACCCGATCGTCGATGACAAGATCATCACCAAGCAGCGTGCGATCGAGGCCGGCATCCATGTTCCGGAGATGTACGGGATCATCGAGACCGAGAAGGACATCGACAAGCTCAAGGACATCGTCAAGGACCACACCGATTTCGTCGTCAAGCCGGCCCAGGGTGCCGGCGGCGACGGCATCCTGGTGATCGCCGACCGCTTCGAGGGTCGCTACAAGACCGTTTCGGGCAAGATCCTGTCGCACGACGAAATCGAGCATCAGATCTCCAACATCCTCACCGGCCTCTACTCGCTGGGCGGGCACCGCGACCGCGCGCTTATCGAATATCGCGTCACCCCGGACCCGATCTTCAAGAGCATCAGCTACGAAGGCGTACCGGACATTCGCATCATCGTGCTGATGGGCTATCCGGTGATGGCCATGCTGCGCCTGCCGACCCGGCAGTCCGGGGGCAAGGCCAACCTGCACCAGGGCGCGATCGGTGTCGGCGTGGACCTGGCCACCGGCATCACGTTGCGCGGCACCTGGCTGAACAACAAGATCACCAAGCATCCGGACACCACCAACGCGGTGGACGGCGTGCAGCTACCCAACTGGGACGGTTTCATGAAACTGGCTGCCGGTTGCTACGAGCTGTGCGGCCTTGGCTACATCGGTGTCGACATGGTGCTCGATGTCGACAAGGGCCCGTTGATTCTCGAACTCAACGCTCGCCCGGGCCTGAACATCCAGATCGCCAATGACTGCGGCCTCACGCACCGCGCGCAGGCTGTGGAAGCGCGCGTCGCGGAGCTGAAGGAAAAGGGCATCCAGGAAACGCCGGAAGAGCGGGTACGCTTCTCGCAAGAACTGTTCGGCCACGTGCCGCAGCGCGATTGATCGCTGGCCGGGCCGCCGAGGCCCGGTCCAGGCCAAACTCAGCATGAATCTCTGCACCCTCGACCCCCTGCCCTACCAGCCCGACCCGGCGGCCTACTTCGAGCGAGTCCGCGAAGCGCCGGGAGCGATCTTGCTGGACTCGGGCCGGCCGGTCGCACAGCGCGGGCGCTACGACCTGATCAGCGCCTGGCCGCTGGAGACGCTCAGCCCACTCCCCGACGAAAATGCAGCAGCCTTCTTCGTGCGCCTTCGCCTCGCGCTGGCGCGCCTCGGCCCGGCGCAATTGCCCGCAGGCGTCGAGTTGCCCTTCGCCGGGGGGCTGATCGGCCTGCTGGCATACGATTTCGGCAGGCGCGTCGAGGTGTTGCCCGCCCAGGCGGTCGATGACCTCGGTGCGCGCGACGCCCAGCTGGGCCTGTATAGCTGGGCGGTTACCACCGATCATGCAACCCAGCGCTCTTATCTGGTCTGCCACCCGCGCCTGGCGGCGGACGAGCGTCGGCGATTGCTGGCACTGTTTTGCGACAAGGCGAATACGCCAGACGCAACAGCATCCTTCGAGCTGAGCGAGCCCTTCCGCGCCGACCTCACGGCCGAGCGATACCGCGCGGCGATCGAGCGCATCCAGCAGTACATCCGCGACGGCGACTGCTATCAGGTCAACTTCGCCCAGCGCTTCCAGGCGTCTTATCACGGGCAGCCCTGGCAGGCTTACAGAGCGCTACGTCAGGCGTGCCCAACGCCCTTCGCCGGGTTTCTCTCGTTCGAACAGGGTGCTATCGCCAGCCTGTCGCCGGAGCGTTTCCTGAGTGTTGTCGATGGTCAGGTGGAAACCCGGCCGATCAAGGGCACACGTCGGCGCATGCCCGAATCCGGTGCGGACGCCGCTGCCGCTGCCGAACTCCTGGCGGCCGACAAGGATCGCGCCGAAAACCTGATGATCGTGGACCTGCTGCGCAATGACCTTGGGCGCAGCTGCCGCACTGGCAGCGTTCGGGTGCCGGAGCTGTTCGCCTTGGAGAGCTACCCGAACGTCCACCACCTGGTCAGTGCAGTGCGCGGCGAACTGGCCGCCGGCAAGGATGCGCTCGACCTGCTCGCGGGCAGCTTTCCGGGCGGCTCGATCACCGGGGCGCCGAAAATCCGGGCCATGCAGATCATCGACGAGCTCGAACCCACTCGCCGCTCGATCTACTGCGGCTCGCTCCTGTATCTGGACGTCCGCGGCCGGATGGACAGTTCGATCGCCATCCGCACCTTGCTGTTCAGCAAGCAACGTGTCTATTGCTGGGGTGGCGGCGGCATCGTTGCCGACTCCAACTGGCAGGCCGAGTATCAGGAATCGCTGGACAAGGTAAACATCCTGCTGCGGACGCTGGAAGCGGCCGGCCGCTGACGGCAAACGAAAACGGCGCCACCTGGGCGCCGCTCCTGCCGCTCTGTTCGCTTAGAGCGCCAGCTTGCGGTTCGAGGCCTTGAGGAATTCCTGCTTGAGGTCCTCGTAGGTGTGCACCGCCGGGAACTGCGGAAATTCACGGATCACGTTGTCCGGCGCATGGAACAGGATGCCGGCATGCGCCTCGGCAAGCATTGTGGTGTCGTTGTACGAGTCGCCCGCTGCGATGACGCGGTAATACAGGCTCTTCAGGGCGATGACGGACTGGCGCTTGGGATCCTTCTGGCGCAGCTGGTAATCGACGACCCGGTCGCTCTCATCGGTGATCAACCGATGGCACAGCAGCGTCGGAAAGCCGAGCTGACGCATCAGCGGCTGGGAAAATTCATAGAAGGTGTCGGACAGGATCACGACCTGGAAGCGCTCGTGCAGCCAGTCGACGAACTCTACCGCCCCTTCCAGCGGCTTCAGGGTACCGATGACCTGCTGGATGTCCGACAGCTTCAGGCCGTGCTCGTCGAGAATGCGCAGGCGCTGCTTCATCAGCACGTCGTAGTCGGGAATGTCACGCGTGGTCGCCCGGAGCGACTCGATTCCGGTGGCCTCGGCAAAGGCAATCCAGATCTCCGGAACCAGTACGCCTTCCAGGTCGAGACAGGCTATTTCCACGGAACACTCCTCATGCAGAAAATGAAAGGCGGCACTCTAACGGCACCGACGCAGCGAAGCAACGCGACGCTTATACCCAAACAGCGGGGTTTGAAACGCCAATCGTTATTTAGAAGCATATTCGCGCTTTGCTACCATCCCTCGCCCGAGAGCGCCCGAGCGCCAACAAGCCGAGGAAAGCCGTGAGATGAACCACCAACCGATCGATGTAGCCGCATTGGCTGAGCGTTACACCAGCAAGTCGCCACAGGAAATCCTCAAGCTCGCCTTCGATCTGTTCGGCGACGATCTCTGGATATCCTTCAGCGGTGCCGAAGACGTCGTACTGGTGGACATGGCCTGGAAGCTGAACAAAAACGTTCGGGTCTTCAGCCTCGACACCGGTCGCCTGCACAGCGAGACCTATCGGTTCATCGAACAGGTGCGCGACCACTATGGCATTGCCATCGACATCCGCACGCCCGATCCGCAATTGCTCGAGCCAATGGTCCGGGAAAAAGGCCTGTTCAGCTTCTATCGCGACGGCCATGGCGAATGCTGTGGCATCCGCAAGATCGAGCCGCTACGCCGCAAGCTCTCGGAAGTCCGCGCCTGGGCCACCGGCCAGCGCCGCGACCAGAGCCCCGGCACCCGCAGCCAGGTGCCGGTACTCGAGGTCGACGGCGCCTTCTCGACGGCCGAGCACCCGCTCTACAAGTTCAATCCGCTGGCGCAGATGAGCAGCGAGGAAGTCTGGGGTTATATCCGCATGCTGGAGGTCCCCTACAACAGCCTCCACGAGCGGGGTTTCATCAGCATCGGCTGCGAGCCCTGCACCCGGCCGGTACTGCCCAACCAGCACGAACGCGAAGGCCGCTGGTGGTGGGAAGAAGCGACCCACAAGGAATGCGGCCTGCACGCCGGCAATCTGATCGCCAGGACCTGAGCGATCAGTAGGTGGGCAACTCGACGTGCTCGAACAGGGCGTCGAGATCAGCCTTGTTCCGACACTGAATGGCCTGCTCGACGACCTTGCGATCCAGGTGCGGCGCGAACTGCTGGATGAAGTCGCACATGAAGCCGCGCAGGAAGGTGCCGCGTCGAAAGCCAATCTTGGTGACGCTCGACTCGAACAGCTCGCTGGCATCGAGCACCACCAGGTCGGCATCCTGCTGAGCATCGACCGCCATCCGCGCCACGATGCCCACGCCAAGACCCAGGCGAACGTAGGTCTTGATCACGTCCGCATCCGCCGCGGTGAACACCACTTTTGGCGCCAGGCCGCGATGGCTGAACGCTTCATCCAGTTTCGAGCGTCCGGTGAAGCCGAACACATAGGTCACGATCGGATGCTCGGCCAGCGCCTCCAACGTGAGTTTGTCGAGCTTGGCCAGCGGATGCCCCTGCGGGACGATTACGCAACGGTTCCAGCGATAGCACGGCATCATCACCAGATCTCCGAACAGCTCCAGCCCTTCGGTGGCGATGGCGAAATCGACGGTGCCGTCGGCCGCCATTTCGGCGATCTGCGTAGGCGTACCCTGATGCATGTGCAACGCCACGTCCGGGTACTGCTTGATGAACGCGCTGATCACGCGCGGCAACGCGTACCGCGCCTGCGTGTGCGTCGTCGCGATACTCAGCGTGCCCTTCTTTTCGTTGGAGAATTCCTGGGCGATCTGCTTGATGCTCTCGCACTTGCGCAGGATCTCGCCGGCCGTGGTGATGATGCGCTCGCCGGCCGGTGTCACGCGTGTCAGGTGCTTGCCGCTACGCGCGAACACCTCGACGCCGAGTTCGTCCTCCAGCAGGCGGATCTGCTTGCTGATACCCGGCTGCGAGGTGAACAGGCTCTGTGCGGTTGCCGAGACGTTGAGGTCATGGTGCGCCACTTCCCAGATGTAACGCAGTTGCTGCAGCTTCATAGATAACCCTCAGAGGCAAAGGCACCGCTACCTAGCGGCCATGCTTATAACCAGAGGAATGATACAAGCGAGAGCATAGACCGTCCTCTGGTGTTTTTCCCGGCCCCGGCGGTCGCTCGCAGGGTAGCGCCGCTGCATTCAGCCCGGCGGCTGGGCGGCTGCATCCAGGAAACACAGGGCCCGGTAAAGCACTTCGGTTCGCGGCATCGCATAACCGGCCTGCGCAGCCTGCGCCAGCGGCACGGCATAAATGGCCTCGAGCTCCATCGGCCGATGCGCCCGACGATCGTGATACATGCTCGGCAGGTAGTCAGGCATCGCAGCGGTCCCTTGCAGCATCTTTTCCGTGATTGCCGGCGGCAATGTGTAGCCGCACGCCTGTGCGGCTCCCTCGACCTCCTGCATGACCAGCCGGACGAGTTCACGGCTGTCGTCGTTGCGCAGCAGGGTACGCGTGTCGGCATCGAGCAAGACCGACAGGCCATTGAAGGCCGCGTTCCAGACCAGTTTCATCCAGCGTGCCTGCGCCAGACTCGGCATGCCTGTCGAGTCGATTCCAGCCGCCCTGAACAACGCAACACCTTCGTCGACGATCCGCTGGCGTTGTTCGGCGTCCGCTGGCCCGGTGTGATAGCCGAGGTTGACCGCGCCCAGGGCCTGATGCACGACGACGCCGGGCTCGGCGCGGTGGGCGCAGATCGCGCAGAGCCCACCGAGCAGGTGCATGTCATCACGCAACAGGGGGCGCAGGGCGTCTTCGACACCAAGCCCGTTTTGCAACAAGACCACCTTGGCCCCCGGCGCCGCTGCCTGCACGATTGCCGGCGCAAGAGCGGCATTCGAGGTGGTCTTGGCGGCTACGAACAACCAATCGCACGGCGGCATGTCCGCAGCCTGGCGGTAGGCCTGAACCGAATCCAGCTGTAGCGCTCCATGAACCTGACTCTCGACCCGCAGCCCCCGGGCGGTGACCGCCGCATACTCGCTGCGCAGCAGGAAATGCACGTCCTGCCCGGCCCTTGCCAACATCAGCCCGTAGAACCCGCCGATGGCGCCGGTGCCGATGATTCCAATGCGCGAATGCCCTGATGCCATGCTTTGCCGCTCCTGTTGTCGTGATCCGTCCTGCCGAGGTCACGACACGATAACAGCGCGCTCGGCAGGACGCACAATCGCACCGGATCGCCCACCCGATACCTTGGTAGGAACGCAGCGAAACCGGCCATCAATCTCGTTGTCGATGCCGCCCAATAGCGCTAAGGTGCGTGTCCCGCTGCGCTCCATCGCTCTGCATTGCTGCACCGGGATTGCCAGCGCAGAGCACCTGTGACCCGGACGAGTAATACATGGCTGAGCTACCAATCGACGATCTCAACGTTTCCTCCAACGAAACCCTGATCACCCCTGAACAGCTGAAGCGCGAGCTGCCGCTGACCGACGCAGCTGCCAAGACCGTGGCACACGGGCGCCAGGTGGTGCGTGACATCCTCGATGGCAAAGACCACCGCTTGTTCCTCGTCGTGGGTCCGTGCTCCATCCACGACCTGAAAGCTGCACACGAATACGCTGAACGTCTGAAAGCGCTCGCCGAGCAGGTTTCCGACAGCCTGTTCCTGGTCATGCGTGTCTACTTCGAGAAACCGCGGACGACGGTCGGCTGGAAGGGGCTGATCAACGACCCCTACATGGATGACTCCTTCAAGATTCAGGATGGCCTGCACATCGGCCGCAAGCTGCTGCTGGATCTCGCCGAGATGGGCTTGCCCACCGCGACCGAAGCGCTGGACCCGATCTCCCCGCAGTATCTGCAGGACCTCATCAGCTGGTCGGCCATCGGCGCACGTACCACCGAATCCCAGACGCATCGGGAGATGGCCTCCGGCCTGTCCTCGGCAGTCGGTTTCAAGAACGGGACCGATGGCAGCCTCACGGTGGCCATCAATGCCCTGCAGTCGGTCTCCAGCCCGCATCGTTTCCTGGGCATCAACCAATCTGGCGGCGTCTCCATCGTCACCACCAAGGGCAACAGCTACGGTCACGTGGTGCTGCGCGGCGGCAACGGCAAGCCCAATTACGACTCGGTCAGCGTCGCGGTTTGCGAGCAGGAACTGAAGAAGGCGGGGATCCCGCTGAACGTGATGATCGACTGCAGCCACGCCAACTCCAACAAGGATCCGGCACTGCAGCCGCTGGTGATGGACAACGTCGCCAACCAGATCCTCGAGGGCAACCAGTCGATCGTCGGCCTGATGGTCGAAAGCCATCTGGGCTGGGGCAACCAGCCGATCCCCAAGGATCTGTCGCAACTGAAGTACGGCGTCTCGGTCACCGACGCCTGCATCGACTGGGATACTACCGAGAAGGCTGTACGCTCGATGCACGGCAAGTTGAAGTCGGTGCTACCGCAGCGGCAACGCAATCGCACCTGATACGACCAGAACGCCGGGCTAGCCCGGCGTTCTTCATTCTGCGCCCTCGCCTGCGCTGCTCCGCCCCTGGCGCTCCATGTACGACTCCACGTACGAGCAGGACGGGATAACGCTGTAGCCTTCCTCCTCGGCAAAATCGAGCGCCCGTTGCGCCAAGGCAGCGGCAATCCCCCTTCCGCGTAGCGCGTCCGGCACGAAAGTCCGATAGATATCCAGCGTCTGTTTGCCGAGATCGACGTAGGCGAGATAAGCCATGTGCCCGTCGATCACCGTCTCGAAGCGATGTCCGTCGCGGTCGTGGCGAATGGTTAATGCATCGGTCATCTGAACTCCTAGGCAGGATCAGCCTGATTTTTCTTATTGTTGCATGCCGGTTCAGGGCCAACCTTGATATGGGCGGCCTGTTGAAACGGTGAGCCTTTCTTTCTACCCGGTTCGAACGTTCGCGGCCACCCCGAACCGCCTGCTCGCGGCGTCGAATGCCTCGCATCGTACAAAAGACGATGTTGTTGCAGACCGCAAAGTGGCTACTTTTTATCCTGACGATGGTCGAAGCAATGGATGACCGTTCGTCAGCAAAATTTTTGCTGCCGGAACGGTCCGCTCCGTTTACTTAACCAAAGTTATAGGTAGTATGTGCACGCAAACTTTCCATAACGGAAGTTGCTTATGGATTCCATATTTAAGGGGAACACGATGAACAACGTTCTGAAATTCTCTGCTCTGGCTCTGGCCGCAGTTCTGGCTACCGGTTGCAGCAACAGCATGACCAAAGAAAGCGAAGCTCGCCTGACCGCGACCGAAGACGCTGCCGCTCGCGCCCAGGCTCGCGCTGACGAAGCGTACAGCAAGGCTGACGAAGCCCTGGCCGCTGCTCAGAAGGCTCAGCAGACCGCTGACGAAGCCAACGAGCGCGCTCTGCGCATGCTGGAACGCGCCAGCCGCAAGTAATTGCAGCTGAAGCAAAAAAGCCGACCCCAGGGTCGGCTTTTTTATGCCTGAATTTCGGGGGCCATGTCGGTCACAGCCCCAGCCCTTCCGTTTAGAACACCGGGGCTTCTTCGGAACTCGCCACGGTGGTGTGTTGCTCGGCGATCTGGATCGGCAAGCCGTCCTCACCGGCGACCACATCGCGCACCACTTCCCAGTCCAGATTGAGCTTGCCAGCCGCTTCGTCACGCTTGAGGAGGGTATTGATGACGATCGCGTGCTTGTCCATCACCGTCATGCCCTTCTCTTCGCTTTCCAGCGGGGCGTGCGCCTCGAGGTAGACCTTGCCGTCGCTGACGCCGAACTTGTACGGCTCATCGATGATCCGCACCGGCGTGCCGACGCCGACCATCCGCGAAAGCTCCAGCACGTTATGGTTCAGCATGCGGAAGCAGCCGTGGCTCACGCGCATGCCGATACCAAATTTCTTGTTCGATCCGTGAATGAGATAGCCGGACATGGCCAGGTTCATCTTGAACGGCCCCAGCGGATTGTTCGGGCCAGGCGGCACGACGGTCGGCAGCGGGTCACCCTCGGCTGCATGTTCCTCACGAATCGACTTGGGCGGATACCACGCCGGGTTCGGCGTCATGGCGGTAATCCGCGTGCTGCCCACCGGCGAACCCCAGCCCTCACGACCGATACCCAGCGGATAGGTATGCACCACCGACTTGCCCGGCGGGTAGTAATACAGCCGGAACTCGGCGAGGTTGATGACCACGCCCTCGCGCGGGCCGGGTGGAAGAATGAAGCGGGTCGGCAGGATCACATCGGTGCCCTCGCCTGGCAGCCAGGGGTCGACCCCCGGGTTCGCCGCGACCAGCTCCGAATAACCGAGGTCATAGATCTCGCCCAGTGCCGCAAAGGTGTCTTCGTACTTGGCCTTGATCACCTGGATCTCGCCGACGACATCCTCACCTTCCGGTGGCAGCGGCAATTCCAGCGCAGCGCTGTGGCCGGCCAGCAGCAACGTAGCAAGTGACAGACAGGAGGCGACCCGGGACGCGCGCGAGAACATTCAGAAGACCCTTGGCATGAACGACGAAATGGTTGGATTGTACTTGAACGGCCGCCCGGATGAGCTACCACGCATGCCCTGCAGACGGAAGGCCTTTGCGCCGTGCCTCGAGCAATGCGCGGCAGGACGCACAGAGCCGGCGATCCTTCAGCACCTCGCGCTGCAGGTCCTGCCAGCGTGGCTGGGCCGGCAAAAGACCGCCACAGAGCGTTCGGTCGGCATGGCCATCGAGTTCGAGCTGCCGCAGGGCCAGATGCAGGCGATTCTCGCGGCAGGCGAACAGGTCGAACTGCTCGTCCGGCACGATGAGTCGGTAGGCGTAGAGGGTCCTGGCTGAGCGCGACATCGAAGGCTCCAATCGAGGGCGCGACAGTAGCCGTGCGGAGGCCGCAAAGCAAGCGCTAGCGCGGTCTGTAGCGATACCCGCTATAGCAGCGGTTCGAGCGCCGGCCAGACATTTTGCAGCAGCCGGGCCTGTGCCCGTGCGGCCGGGTGAATGCCATCGGGTTGCATCATCGAAGCGACGCCGCCGACGCCCTCGAGAAAGAACGGCACAAGTGCGACCTGCTTGTCCTGCGCCACCTGCGAAAACACTTCGGCGAACGCTTCGGTATATCGACGGCCATAGTTGGGCGGCAATCGCATGCCGAGCAGCAGCACCTCGGCGCCGGCCTGGCGGGATTTGTCGACCATGCGGGCAAGATTCTGTTGCAATTGCGCCGGCGCCTGTCCACGCAACCCATCGTTGCCGCCGAGCTCGATGATCACCACCTGCGGACGGTGCTCGGCGAGCAGCGAATCGAGCCTGGAAAGCCCGCCAGCGCTGGTGTCGCCGCTGACCGAGGCATTGACCACCGCGTGCTCCTTGCCGGTTTCGGCGATGCGCTCGCGCAGCAGCTGCACCCAGCCTTGCTCGGTTTCCAGGCCAAAAGCGGCGCTGATACTATCGCCCACCACCAGTACCGTGCCGGCCAGGGCATTCTGAGCCCACAGCACCAGCGCCAGCACGCCACCCTTGAGCCACATTCGCATCGGATCTCCCCATGAGCGGCAGCATTCTCATCGCCCGGCACCTTAGCAAAGTGGTATCCAGCGCGGAAGGCGAGCTGCGAATCCTCGACGACCTGTCGCTGGAGCTGGCAAGCGGCGACAGCCTGGCCATCGTCGGCGCGTCCGGCTCGGGCAAGTCGACACTGCTCGGTCTGCTGGCTGGCCTGGATTTGCCCAGTGCCGGCGAAGTGCTGCTGGCCGGCCACGCGCTCGAACGCCTCGACGAAGATGAGCGCGCCCGCGTACGCGGTGCCCATGTCGGCTTCGTCTTTCAGTCGTTCCAGTTGCTCGAGAGCCTGACCGCCGAAGAAAACGTCATGCTCGCCCTCGAGCTCAAAGGGGCACAGCATGCGCGCAGGCAGGCGATCGAACTGCTCGAGCGGGTCGGCCTCGGCCTGCGTCTGCACCACTATCCGCGTCAGCTGTCGGGCGGCGAACAACAACGCGTCGCGCTCGCGCGCGCCTTCGCCGCGCAACCTGAGCTGCTGTTCGCAGACGAGCCGACCGGCAATCTCGACAGCCAGACCGGCGCGCACATCATCGAACTGATGTTCGAGCTCAACCGCGAGCGCGGCACTACCCTGGTCCTGGTTACGCACGAAGAGCGTTTGGCACTCCGGTGCCGGCGGGTCTTGCGCCTGGAGGGTGGTCGCGAGGTTCGCGACGAGGTGGCGCAATGAACGCGGTTCCCGGCCGGCGCACCCTGCAGCTGGCGTGGCGACAGCTGCTGCGCGACGCGCGGGCCGGCGAACTGCGGGTACTGTTCTTCGCATTGCTCATCGCGGTCGCCGCCAGCACCGCGATCGGCTACTTCAGTGCCCGTCTGAACGACGCCATGCTGCTTCGCGCCAGCGAATTTCTCGGCGCCGATCTGGTGCTGCGCGGCAGTGCGCCGGCCCAACCGCAGCAGGTCGAAAGCGGCCTTGCGCTTGGCCTCGCGCATGCCCGCACGGTGGAGTTCCCCAGCGTCATCGCCACCGATGAGCAGATTCAACTGGCCAGTATCAAGGCCGCCGACGACGCTTATCCCCTGCGCGGCGAGTTACGCAGCGCCGCCGCACCGTTCCAGCCAGAGCAGGTCGGCGGCGGGCCGCGGCCGGGTGAAGCCTGGGCCGAGGCACGCCTGCTTACTGCGCTCGGCCTGCAAATCGGCGACCACATCGAAGTCGGCGATCGGTCCTTGCGACTTGCCCGTGTCCTGACCTACGAGCCCGATCGGGTCGGAGACTTCTACAGCCTTACCCCGCGCGTACTGATGCACCTCGACGACCTGGCGGCCACGGGCGTGGTGCAGCCCGGCAGCCGGGTCAGCTACCGCGACCTCTGGCGCGGCGACGCCGCCGCCCTGCAGCGCTACCAGGACGCCATCAAGCCGGGTCTGCAGCCGAATCAGCGAATCGAGACCGCCGACGACAGCAATCGCCAGATTGGCGGCGCGCTGGCTCGGGCCGAGCGCTACCTGAACCTTGCCAGCCTCGCCGCCATCGTGCTCGCCGGCGTGGCAGTGGCGCTGTCAGCGGCGCGCTTTGCCAGCCGGCGTTACGACGCCAGTGCCCTGCTCCGTTGCCTGGGCCTCAGCCGACACGAAGCTTTGGCGCTCTATGGCGCCCAGCTCGGCATGCTCGGCCTGCTCGCCAGCGCAGCTGGCGCACTGCTGGGTGTCATCGCACAGGCCGGCCTGTTCTATCTGCTGCGTGACCTGCTGGCTCAGGAAATCCCCGCCGCGACGCCCTGGCCGGCGCTCGCCGGCGTCGCTACCGGGCTGGTCGCGCTGGCAGGTTTCGCACTGCCGCCGCTGGCTTCGCTCGGGCGTGTGCCGCCGCTGCGCGTCCTACGCCGCGACATACTGCCAATACCGCCCAGCACCTGGCTGGTCTACGGCACTGCGGTAGCCGCCCTGGGGCTGATCATGTGGCGGCTCAGCCTGGATCTTCGCCTCACGCTGTCCCTGCTTGGCGGCGGGCTGCTCGCCACGGCCATTCTCGGCGGGCTGCTGCTCCTCGCGCTGCGCGGGCTGCGTCGCCTGCTCGCCAACAGCTCTCTGGTCTGGCGCCTCGGCCTAGGCCAACTGATGCGCAATCCGCTGGCGGCAGCGGGCCAGGCGCTGGCCTTCGGCCTGATTCTGCTGGCGATGGCGCTGATCGCCCTGTTGCGCGGCGAGCTGCTCGACGCCTGGCAACAGCAGCTACCTGCGGATGCCCCCAACCACTTCGTGCTCAACGTATTGCCTGCTGACAAGGACGCGTTCGCCACCCGGATCGATGCTCTCGCGGAACATGCCGCTCCGCTCTACCCCGTCGTCCCGGGCCGGTTGGTCGCGATCAACGGCGAACCGGTGCGTGAACTGGTCAGCAAGGATTCGCAGGGTGAGCGTGCGGTACGCCGCGACCTCAGCCTGACCTGGTCGGCCGATCTGCCGAACGACAATCGGCTGGTTGCCGGCCACTGGTGGCAGCCGGATGCAACCTCGCTGCCAGGCGTCTCGGTCGAAGCCGAGCTGGCGGAAAGCCTCGGGCTGACGATCGGCGACCGCCTCAGCTTCACCGTCGGCGGCATCAGTCGTGACGCCGAGGTGACCAGCCTGCGCGAAGTCAACTGGGACAGTTTCCAGCCGAACTTCTACATGATCTTCGCGCCCGGCACCCTGAAGGACCTGCCGACCACCTACATGACGAGCTTCTACCTGCCGGGCGGCCACGACCGTGATCTGGTAGAGCTGGCGCGGGACTTCCCCTCCATCACGCTGCTGCAGGTCGATGCCCTGCTCGCGCAACTGCGCAGCATCCTGACGCAGGTCTCCCTGGCGGTCGAATACGTGCTCGTCTTCGTGCTCGCCGCCGGGCTGGCGGTACTCTTCGCGGGCTTGCAGAGTACGCTCGATGAACGGGTTCGCCAGGGGGCGCTGCTACGCGCGATGGGCGCCGAGCGTGCCGTGCTCGTCAAGGCGCGCCGCGCGGAGTTCGGCCTGCTTGGCGCGGTCAGTGGCGTGCTCGCGGCGCTCGGCTGCGAGCTGATCAGCGCCCTGCTCTACCGATTCGCCTTCGACATCCCCTGGCAACCGCATCCCTGGCTGCTGGTGCTGCCCGTCATCGGCGCCCTGTTGGTCGGCGGTGCCGGCCTGTTCGGTACCCGCCGCGCACTGAACGTCAGCCCTCTGCGGGTATTGCGCGAGAACTGACGAGCCGCTCGGCACTACAATCGGCCGCCTTCTCTATCAGGAACATGTTATGAGCCGCTATCGCCCACCTCGTGCCGCCGGCACTCCCCTGATCACGCCCGAAGGCGAGGCACGCCTGCGTGCAGAGCTGCACGAGCTTTGGCATGTCCGGCGTCCGCAGGTCACCCAGGCGGTCAGCGAGGCGGCAGCGCAGGGGGATCGCTCCGAAAACGCCGAGTACACCTACGGCAAGAAAATGCTGCGCGAAATCGACAGCCGTGTGCGCTTTCTGACCAAGCGCCTGGAGAAGCTGAAAGTGGTCGGCGAGCGCCCGAGCGATCCGAGCCGGGTGTACTTCGGTGCCTGGGTCACGCTTGAGGACGAAGACGGCCAGCAGGCCCGCTACCGCATCGTCGGCCCCGATGAGCTCGACCTGAAGCAAGGGCTGATCAGCATCGATTCGCCGCTCGCGCGGGCATTGGTTGGCAAGGCACTCGATGCCGAGGTGCAGGTGCAGACGCCCACCGGCCCCAGACTCTGGTACGTCATCAGCATCGACTACCCGTGACCAGCCCATCAATTTGCGACCAAACAGTCACAATTTGCGGCCATCATCGCCGAATGGGTATCGATGGAACACTGCACAAGCCACCTTCGTAGCAAGCGGTAACAGCCCGCGAACACATCGAATAAAGGCGTACTGCCAGCATCACAGGAGCGCAACGCTCTGGGCCGTGCGCTCTGCGGGCGCAACGCCAATCTGGCACAAAACGTGCGCTTGCGATCGCGCAGTACGCGCCTGGCGCGGTGAACGGCAAGGGAATGCCCTCGACCCTTCACCTTTTCGATGAGTGCGTCCATGAAGAACAAGAACAGACTGCTTGCCCTGTCGCTGTGCGCGACGTGCGTGGCCGGCCTGAGCGAAGCCCAGACCGCCGCGGCCGCTGGCTACACCGAGACCCGCTACCCCATCGTGCTGACCCACGGCATGCTCGGCTTCGACAGCCTGCTGGGCGTCGACTACTGGTACGGCATTCCCCGCGCCCTGCGGCGTGACGGTGCCGAGGTCTATGTCACGGAAGTCAGCCAGCTGAACACCTCGGAGCTGCGCGGCGAAGAACTGCTCGAGCAGGTCGAGGAAATCGTCGCACTCAGCGGCAAGCCCAAAGTCAACCTGATCGGCCACAGTCACGGCGGCCCGACCATTCGCTATGTCGCAGCGGTACGGCCCGACCTGGTGGCTTCGGTGACCAGCGTCGGCGCACCGCACAAGGGTTCGGCTGTCGCCGACATGATCCGTCAGGTACCCGAAGGCTCGGCAGGCGAAGCCTTCCTCGCAGGCCTGACAAACACCATGGGCGCACTGATCAACTTTCTTTCCGGCAGCAACAGCAGCACTCCGCAGAATGCACTCGGCTCGCTCGAATCGCTCAACAGCGAGGGCGCTGCGCGCTTCAACGCGAAGTATCCCCAGGGCATCCCGACCAGCGCCTGCGGCGAAGGGGCCTACGTGGTCAAGGGTGTGCGCTACTACTCCTGGAGCGGGACGAGCCCGCTGACCAACCCGCTGGATGTCAGCGACGCAATGATGGGCGCGGGCTCGCTCGCGTTCGACGAAGCCAACGACGGCCTGGTCGGACGCTGCAGCTCGCATCTGGGTATGGTGATCCGCGACAACTACCGGATGAACCACCTGGACGAGGTCAACCAGGTGCTCGGCCTGACCAGCCTCTTCGAAACAGACCCAGTGAGCGTCTATCGCCAGCACGCCAACCGCCTGAGGAACGCAGGCCTTTGACCCAGGGAGCCGGGCCCGGCCCGGCGCCCCTCTGGTAGGGCAGAACCATGAAACGAATCCTTGTTGTCGGCATCCTGGCGGCGCTGGCCGCCGTTCCGCTGTTCTGGTTAACACCACCGGCCCCTGCCCCGTCGCCCGCTGCCCAGGAGCAGGCGGCCGCCTCGCCCGTCGTTCTCGACGCCCACGGAGCCAACCAGGCCTTGCCCGCAGCTGCCGTGAAGCGGGCCGCCGCGCCGGCCGCGCTGCCGCTGTCCTTTCGCGGCACCCGCATCGACGGTGAGCTGCCAGTCGATGCCTCGGGAAACCTAGTGGTCACCGAGGGCGTGCGACGCTTGTTCGATTACTTTCTCAGCACTCTTGGCGAGGAGCCCCTGAGCAGCAGCGTACTGCGCTTGCGTACCTACCTCGAACAGCAGCTTCCGCCCGCCGCAGCGGAACAGGCAGGCGCCCTGCTGACCCGCTACCTGAACTACAAGCGCCAGCTGCTCGACCTGGAGCGGGGCTTTCCGCGCGCGGACGATATCGACGCTTTGCAGCGTCGCCTCCAGGCGGTGCAGGCGCTACGGGCCCGCCTGTTTTCGCCCCAGACGCACCAGGCGTTTTTCGCCGTGGAGGAACAGTACGATCGCTACGGTCTCGAACGCCTGGCGATCCGCCTGAATCCGGCGCTCACAGCGCAGCAGAAAGGCCAGGCCCTCGACCGGTTGCACGAATCCCTGCCCGACGAGCTGAAGGATGCCATCGTTCCTGGGCTGCAGCAGGCGCTACGCGAGCAGAGCGCCAGGTTGCAGGCCTCAGGCGGGACACCGCAGGCATTGCGTCAGCTGCGCCAGCAACTGGTCGGCAATGCCGCCACGCAGCGTCTGGAAGCCCTGGATGCAAGCCGTGACCAGTGGCGGCAACGGCTCGCGGCCTACCGCGTCGAGAAGCGCAGGATCGAAGCGAGCCGTGGCCTCAGCGAGCAGGACAAGACACGCGCCGTGGCGCAGCTGGCCGCCGAACGCTTCGACGAGACCGAGCGCCTGCGGCTCGACGCCGCCGAGCGACTGGCGGCCGCGCGCGAGGGCTGAACCACTCAGTTGGCGGCGCTGCGCGAGTCGACCTCGAGCAAATAGCGTTCACGGTTGTAGGCGAGGTAGTACTTGTTGACGCTGTTGACGTAGGCCACCACGCCCATGCCAACGGTTTCCATGGCGACGCGCTCGACTTGGAAGAACCACTGATTCGGGTCGAGCCCGCGCCGCCGTGCCTCGGCCCGCATGCTCTGCACCCGCTGCGGCCCGAGGTTGTAGGCCGCCAGCGTGAACGCCATGCGCTCGCGCTCGTTGAGACGCGGGCTGGCGAAATACTGGCGGCGAATGCTGGCCAGGTACTTGGCGCTGGCATAGACGTTGTTATCGAGCTTATGGATGTCGGCCACGCCCAGGTTGCGTGCCGTGGCCTGGGTCACCTGCATGAGGCCGGTCGCGCCGCCACTGCCCTTGGCCGCCGGATTGAGCGTGGATTCCTTGAAGGCGACGGCGGCGAGATTCAGCCAATCCAGCTCCATCTTCGCCGCGTAGCGCTGCAAGGTCGGGCGAACCTTCTCGAGCCGCTGGCGGCCGACCCGATCGAGCGGATACTGAACCTTGTACAGGCGGCGGTAGACGCGCTCGAACGCCGCGTCCTGGTTTTCCGGCGGGCGGTAGTCCTTGAGAAAGCGGTCGATGCTGGCGCGCAACATGCTCGCCTCCTTGCGTACGAACCAGTGCATGTCGGCCTGGTTGCCGAGCCTGACACGGTCGTCGATCCGCAGCCGCGGCATCACCTTCGCCCATCGTTCGGCAATGGTTCGCTCCACCGCCGTCACCGGGTAGATGCCTGCCTGGACCATCTCCAGAACATCCTCGACCGCCAGCGTCGGATCGACCCACTCGACGACGATAGGCGCCAACCCTCGCGCCAGCAGCCGCTCGTTGAGCTCGTTCACCGCCCTTCCGGCAGCACTACCCGGCGGCAGCGCCAGGCTGCGCCCCGACAGTTGCTCGAGACGCTGGTACTGCGGCCCACCCTTGCGCCCCACCAACACCATGTCGACATCACGCACCACCGGCCGGCTGCGGCTCAGCCCACGGCTATTGCGCGTATCGATCAGCTCGCCGGGTGCGACCAGATCGCCCTCGCCGCGCTGCAGCGCAGCAAGCAGCTGGTCCTTCGCCTTGGGAATCAACTTCAGCGTGATACCCTGGCCCTCGCCCCGCCCCCGGTCGAGAAACTGCTCGAAGGCACGCAAGCGCGCATATTCGACACCGATCGCCTCGCCCTTGATTTCGCCCGAGCTGTTGCGACTCTGGTTGATCAGCACCCGCAGCACGCCGCTGCGGCGAATGTGGGCCAGGTCGCGCACCGAGCTCGCGCCCGCATGCCAGGGATCGGGCCCCACCACCCGTGCGGCTGCCGACCCGGTCACGAGCATCAGCAGGCAGAACAGGAGCGACGCAAGGCGTGACATGGCGTGGCGATGACCTCTTCGGCGCAGGACAGCCAATCCCCGCCGGCAAAAAATGATGCGCAGCCTCTCACAGCCGGATGGCCCATGCCAATTCGGCGGACGGATGAAACCAGTCGGCGGCCATTGCCGCCGCGATCGAGGAACACAAATGGAGCTGATCGACATTGGCGTCAACCTCACCCACCCTTCGTTCAGCCATGATCCGGCCGGCGTGGTCGAGCGCGCCGCGGCAGCCGGCGTCCGCCAGCTGGTACTGACCGGCACCAGCCTGGCGGAGAGCGAGGCCGCGCTTGCGCTGTGCAGGGCGCTCGACGACAGCGGCCGGCAGCTGTTCTGCACCGCCGGCGTGCACCCGCACGACGCCAGCCAGTGGAGCGCTACGACCGCCGATGCGCTGCAAGCGCTGTATCAGGAGGACCGGGTACGAGCCGTTGGCGAATGCGGGCTGGACTTCAACCGCGATTTCTCCCCCCGGGAGCAACAGGAACGGGCGCTCGAAGCACAGCTGCAGCTGGCCGCCGAGACGGGCCTGCCGGTGTTTCTCCATGAGCGCGATGCCAGTCAGCGGCTGGCCGAGATCCTGCGGCCCTATCGCGACCACCTGGGCGCAGCCGTGGTGCACTGTTTTACCGGCGAGCGCCACGCCCTGTTCGATTATCTCGACCTCGATCTTCACATCGGCATCACCGGCTGGATCTGCGACGAACGCCGCGGCAGCCATCTGCATGCGCTGGTGCGTGAGATCCCGCGGGGGCGTCTCATGCTCGAAACCGACGCCCCCTACCTGCTGCCGCGCACGCTGCGGCCGAAGCCGAAGTCAGGGCACAACGAGCCGGCCTATCTGACCGAGGTGCTGCGCGAGGTCGCCCGCCATCGCGGCGAAAGCGAGGCCGATCTGGCCACGCATACCAGCGCTTGCGCGCGGGCCTTCTTCGCCCTGCCCGCTCCCGATCGGTGAGCGACGAGGAATGACTCAAGGTCCGGCACGACCGGCCGCTAAAGCGACAACGAACCGCGACGCCGTTCGCATTCACGCATAGGCCTGAACAGAAGAAGAAACTGCATGCTCGTCTGGATTCGCGACCTGTCGCTGAAGTACAAATTCTGGGCACTGAACATGGTGTCGTTCGTCATCACCCTGTTGCTGGTGCTGTTCGCCATTCAGCTGGAACAGAGCAGTCGGGCGACCACTGCACAGGCTGAAGCGGCATCCCGCGCCGCCTTGCTCGCCAGCTGGCCGGCAGAGGCCGCACTGCCCAGCCTGCCGGGGCTGCAGGTATTCGCTCCAGGCGAGCCGATCCGCCTCGATACCGGCTCGCTACCGGCCACGCCCGGCTGGCACGCCCTCGACCATGAGCGCCTGCTCGGCGATCAGCCGGTCATCGGGGTGCACCTCGTCGCGCGCGGCGATGGCAGCCACATCGCAATGCCGGTGGCAGTGCCCAGCGTCAGCCAGGTGCTCGCCGAGCACTTCTTCAATTATGCCGTCGCGGTCGCCGTGCTGATGCTCGGCCTGCTGGCCGCCTCGCAACTCCTGATCCGTTTCCTGCTCAGCCACCTGAACACGCTCAAAGACGTGATGCTGCATGTCGAGCGCAGCGGCGACCTCGCGGCGCGCGTACCACTCGACAGCCGCGACGAAGTGGGTCAGATGGCCGGCGCTTTCAACGCCATGCAGAACGGCTATCAACGGATCGTCGGCACCGTCGCCCAGGCCGCGGCGCGGCTCGATGAAGGCGCCTCGCGCCTGGCGGCCAGCATGAGCGACGTTCGTCAGGGCATGCTCGGGCAGCAGAGCGAAACCGACCAGGCGGCCACCGCGATCAACGAAATGAGCGCAACGGTCTACAACATTGCCGAACATGCCGGCGCCACCCGCGACGAATCGCAGAATGCCGATCAGCTGGCCAGTGCCGGCCATCAAGTGGTGGCTCGCGTCGAGCAGTCCATTTCCAGCCTGTCGACCGGCGTGCAGCAAACGGCCGAAACCATCGAGCAGCTGGCCAGCGACAGCCAGCGGATCAATGGCGTGGTGAGCGCGATTCACGGCATTGCCGAGCAGACCAACCTGCTCGCCCTGAACGCGGCGATCGAGGCGGCGCGCGCCGGCGAGATGGGCCGCGGCTTTGCCGTCGTTGCCGATGAGGTGCGCAGCCTGGCCAAGCGTGTGCAGGACTCCACGAACGAGATCACCGACATGATCGGCAATCTGCAGGGGATGACCCGCGACGCCGTGGAGTTCATGCGCGAGAGCCAGCTCAAGGCCGATGACTGTGTACGCGAGGCGCGCGAGGCCGCGCAGGCGCTCGAGGCGATCACCTCGGCCGTGGCCCAGATGCGTGACAGCAACGTGCAGATCGCCGTGGCGGCCGAGCAGCAGAGCCAGGTCGCCGAAGAGCTGAATCGCTCGGTGACCGGCATCCGGGATGTCACCGAGCAGACGGTGCAGCAGACCGTAGCGTCGGCCAGCACCAGCGCGGAACTGGCCGCGCTCTCCGGCGAGCTCAGCCGGGCGATCGGCCAGTTACGGCTCTGAGCCTCTTCAGCCGAACACCGTAACCGTCTGCCGGCTGAGGGCGATCAGCTCGCCGGCCGGCGTCCACAGCGCGGCGGCGCAGTGCCCGTAGCCGTCACGCGCGTGTTCGATCAGCGCGCGGTACTGGCACCAGTCGTGGCTGTCGAGCAGTGGTAGCGGCTGGACGAACTCGATGGTCCAGGTCAGCGACGAGGCCGGCGCGAAGCTCTTCAGGTGCGGCAACAGTGCCGGCGGCCAGGCGTCGACCAGCGCCAGCAGATGCGCCTCGTTCATCGCTTCACCGGTCGACTCGCCACGCTGACGCACCCAGCCGCCCATTTCACGCGAGGGGTTGCCGCTGAATGGCAAGCCGCCGAGGCCCCAGCGCATCTCCAGATGCTGGGTAAACGCCGGCACCACGCCCGGGATATAGGGCAACGCCTGGCAGGCCTCGAGTGGCGGCATGGCCGGCGCCGGCTCGGCCGCCACCTCGATCGAGGAGCTGCGCGGAGCGCCAAAGCTGCCCTGCACCAGCGTCACCACCTGGCCGCTCTGCACGGCCTTGCCGAGCATCTGGCTGACCGCCTTGCCTTCACGCAGCACCTGAGCTTCGAGGCTCACGGGTTCATCGACCGCCAGCGGCCCGACAAAGGTGATTGCCAGTGAGCGCAGCGGTCGCCCCTCCGGCACCTGGGCGCGCATCACCTCGTAAACCAGCGCTGCGGCCAGCCCGCCGAAACCGGCGCGGCCCTGGCCCCAACTGGCTGGTACGGTCACGGCCTGCGGGTTGTCACGCACGGCCTGGAGCATTTCGCGAAGGGTCATTGCCACCTCTTGGTCTTATCGTTGACGCACTATAGGACGCCCAGCCAGCCGGTGGCCGGCGGCAGCGGGCCCGAAATGATCACTCATGCCGGCCGCGAATGGCGCGAGATCTGCGAGTCAAACCGGCCGATCACTGCGCCTGCGGCGCCAGGGCAGCGCGCGTCGCAGCTGGCGCAGGGCAGCCGGTAGCTCATCGGCTCGCCCGTCCTGGCCAGCGTATCGCTGGGCTTCGTAGCAGCGCACGAAGCGATCGATCGCCGCAGCCTGATCGGGGAGCTGGTGCGCGGCGCGCTGTGCAAAACTGCGCGGCCCCTCGCCCGGTGCCCGCATAATGCCGTGCCGCGCGAGCAGCCGCTCGAAACGCTGGAACTCGCGCAGCTGGGGATCGCCGCGCTGCCAGGGCTTGAGCAGGAGCAGCGCCAACAGGCCGAGCAACCCGCCGATCGCCGCCACCAGGCCGATACCCAGCCGTGTTCCATCGACGTTGCCAAACCAGCGCTGCAGCAGGCCGCTCTGCGTATCCGCCTGGTAACCGAGCACCCAGCGCTGCCAGCCATAATTGAGGCTGTCCCAGGAAAATCGCAGCCGATCAATCCAGCCGATTCCGCGAAAACGCAGCAGCGACAGCGGCTCGTCATCGAACAAGGCGCGCTCACCGGCGAGCGCTTCCTGAAGCCCGCGCTCGACCCTCTCGGGGGCCACCTGGAAAGTCGGGTCGACGCTGACCCAGCCGCGCTCGGCCGTCCAATACTCGACCCAGGCGTGCGCGTCGAACTGGCGCACGGTGAGGTAGTCGCCCGCGGGATTGAATTCGCCGCCCTGATAGCCCGCCACGACACGAGCCGGGATGCCCGCTGCGCGAAGCACAAAGGCCATTGCCCCCGCGTAGTGCTCGCAGAATCCGGCGCGCGTCTCGAAAAGAAATTCGTCGACAGCGTGCTCGCCCAGGGTTGGCGGCCTAAGCGTGTAGCGATACGGCTCACGGTGGAAGTGGCGCAGCACCGCCTGGACGATGACCTCGGGCTGCCCGCCCTCGCCAAGCAGCTCGGCAGCCCAGGCGCGACTGCGCGGGTTGCCCGACCCCGGCAGCGACAGCGAGCGCCCAAGGCTGGCCGGCGCCGTCTGCGCTTCACGCCGCGCCGCCGGCCAGGAGCGCGCGCGGTACAACAGCGGCTGGTTTATCGGCCGTGGCGTCTGCAGGTGAAAGTCGGCCATCAGGCGCGCCGGCACGCCTTCGACCTGCGGTACGTCGAGGCTGTAGAGCCAGGGTCGACCGCTGGGCTCCATCACCACGCTGTAGGCTACCGGCGCACCGCTCGGCTGCCAGTCCGGCGCTGCGAGCAGCTGGGCGGGTCGGGATTGCGACCAGCGCCGACCATCGAAGCGCTCGAAGGTCACCGCACGCCAGTACAGCGCTTCCAGCGGCGGAGCCGCGCCGTCGAAGCTCACACGAAAGGCGAGCGCCGCCGACTGCCCAAGGCTCGCGATGTCGCCCGGCGCCATGCTGTCGGACAGCCCCGTGCTGCCACGCTCCGGCGCCTGCGGCAGCGACCAGAGTGGTGGCAACCGCGGAAAGAACAGAAACAGCAGGACCATCACCGGCACGGCCTGCAGCAGCAGGGTGCCCGCCAGCCGCAGTATCGGCCATGGCCGGGTGACCAGGCTGCTCTGCTGCAGACCGATCAAGGCGGCCAGCAATGCGGTGACGGGCAGCAGGCTGTAAAGGCCGGCCAACAGGCCATCCTCGAACAGGTAGCTGGTCACCACGGCGAACAGGCCGAGAAACACCAGCACCAACGCATCGCGCCGCGTGCGCATTTCCACCAGCTTGAGGATGAACGCAGCGATCAACAACACGACGCCAGCCTCCAGGCCGACCAGGCTGCCGCGCGAAAAATACACGCCAAAGCCCGCGCCGAGCATCATCAGCGCCTTGGCCCAGCCTCGCGGATAGCGCGCACGCATTCGGAATATCTGCACACGCCAGCTGGCGCAGGCCAGCCACAGCGCAATGATCCACAGCGGCAGATGGCCCAGGTGCGGCAGGATCACCAGCACCTGCGCCACCAGCAGCCAGATCAGGCTATTGCGCGGAGTCAGCGCGGCAGCCGTCATACGGCCGACTCCGGTTTCGACGCATACAGGGCCAGCGCGCGCAGGCAGCGCTGCTGATGTTCGCTGCCGCTAGCCGGCCCGAGACGTTCGCCCGGCAGGCTCAGGCTGAATGGCTGGCCGTAGGCGCTCAGTTGCACCACCCAGTGACAGAGCGTCGAAAGGCGCGTCTCGACATCACCGGCCAGGGCGGTGAAGTCCAGCTCTGGATCGGAGCCTGCAAGGGCCGCGAAATCCTTGACCAGAAGTCCCTGGCCACGGGAAAACGCCTTCCAGTTCAGACGCCGACGGGAATCGCCCGGCTGCCAGTGACGCAGGCCCTGGTAGTCGTCCGCGCCGGCGCCGCGCGCCTGGACGCCCTCGCCAGTGTCCAGCCCGGGCATCGAGGGTAGTTCGGCGACGAGCGGTCGCGGGTAGACCAGCGCGGCCAACTGCAGGTCGACCCAGCTCCAGGCCACCAGCAGCCCGAGCGGAAAGCGGCTTTCAACCCGCAACCGCCCGGGCCGCAGCCAGCCGCGTGTGGTGGCCGGCAGATCGAGTTCGACCTCCAGGCTGCCGGCGGCCGGCACATCCAGCAGGCGCATGCCGCTGGCAGGCCAGCCCACGGCGACTGCCTGATAGCTGCGCCCGCGGCTTTCCAGACGCACCTTCAACCGAGCCTGCTCACCGACGAAAGCGGCGCTCGCCCCGCCGGCGTGCAGGACCAGGCCGGCCAGGTTGCGCCAAGTGTGCAGGATGCTGACCAGAAACAGCGAGCCAAGCAGAAAGGTCATCGCGTAGGCCAGGCTGTTCTGGTAATTGATGGCTGCCAGCATCATCAGCAGCAGTGCCCCCAGAAAGGCCAGCCCGGTACGCGTCGGCATGATGAAGATCCGCCGCTGGTCGAGCCGTACACTCGGCGCAGGCGGAATACGCTGCAGCAACCAGCGGTCACGGAAGCGCGGCAGCAGCCTCAAGGCCGGGCGCCCTGTTCGAGTCGCCGCATCAGAGCGCCGGTACCTCGCGCAACAGCCACTGCACCAGCGCGCCGCCACCATGCCCGCTGGCATCGGCGCTTTCGCGCAGGCGATGGCCGAGTACGGCCGGCAACACGGCCTGAACGTCTTCGGGAATGACATAGTCGCGGCGATCCAGATAGGCCCAGGCGCGCGCAGCCGCCAGCAGGGCCAGACTACCGCGCGGCGAAAGGCCCCAGGCGAACTGGGGTTGACTACGCGTCGCCTCGGCCAGACGCAGGACATAATCGACCAGCGCGTCGCTGACACGCACCTGCGCGACGTCCTGCTGAATCGCTGCGAGCGCGGCATGGTCGAGCAGCGGCTGCAGCTCGGGCAACAGTTCGCGGCGCGACTGGCCCTGCAGCAGCGCACGCTCGGCGGCACGCGCGGGATAACCGAGCGACAAGCGCATCAGGAAGCGATCCAGCTGCGATTCGGGCAGGGCAAAGGTTCCGCTTTGGCTCACCGGGTTCTGCGTGGCGATGACGAAGAACGGCTGCGGCAGGGCGCGCGTGGCGCCCTCGATGGTCACCTGCCCCTCCTCCATGGCCTCGAGCAGGGCGCTTTGGCTCTTGGGCGTGGCGCGATTGATCTCGTCGGCCAACACCAACTCGGCAAAGATCGGTCCGGGGTGAAAGACGAAGCCGCCACTGTTCTTGTCGAACACCGAGGTGCCGAGAATGTCGCCAGGCAACAGGTCGGAGGTGAACTGGATTCGCTGGAAACTCAATCCCATGACCCGGGCCAGCGCATGGCTCAGCGTGGTCTTGCCCATCCCGGGCAGATCTTCGAGCAGGAGGTGACCGCGCGCCAGCAGGCAGGTGACGGCCAGACGAACCTGCGACTCCTTGCCCAGCACCACCTGATTGACGGCGGCCAGACAGGCCTCGAGTCTCGCTTGCATGGGAACCCCTTTCCCGTTCGATGGCCCGATGCTACTGGCCACACGCATCGGCGCCAAGCGGCTGAAACCTCTGATGACAAACCCGTCTCACCCGAGCGCCAGGCGCTTGGCGAGGGCCGGAACCGTCGCCAAGCCGGGAACGGATGCGGTTCAGCGCCCGGCGCGCGACTCGCTCAAGTAAAAGCGTGCCTTGCGTGCCTTCTCCGTGCAGCTGCGGAAGCCTTCGAACTGCTGCTGCGTCTTGGCCGCCGTGAGCAGCGCCATGGCCTTGGTATAGCTCACCGTCCCGGCGAAGCCTTCGGCCTCGGCAAGGCTCTGTTCCTTCCACGCCGCCTCGAGCTCGGCTGCGCAGCTGTCCCGGTAAGCCGTCTTGCCGGCACAGCCGGCCAGCAGCAATGCCAGCACAGGTACTGCCACCACGATCTTCATCGTCATAACCGCATCTCCTCTGGAGCCAATCATGCCTGCCGTTTCGACGCCCGCTGGCGCAGGTACTCGACCACCTCGCCCTGGGGGCCGGAAAACTCGATACGCTGCGCCTTGCTCTGCCGCTGGTAGGCGTACATAGGATCGTAGTACTCAGCGAGCAACGCTTCGATCCAGGCGCGATGCAGATCGACCTCGCCGCTGCGCGACTGCTCGGCCAGCGCCTGATCCATCAGCAGCGCGAGGCGCTTGTAGCATTCGCCACCCAGGCGCTTCTGGATATTGACCAGGCTTTGCTGCAAACGCTCGGCGAAGGCAGCGAAGCCCGTATCACCGAACTCACTGACGAACTCGGCGCACAGGTCGATCACGTAATCCTTGAGAATGCGCTCGATCCGGCCCTCCAGGCTGTCTTCCAGCCAGACCAGCGGGTAGGCCTGCATGCCCTGGAACAGCGGCAGGGGTATCGAGCAGCGGCCCACCAGGCGCGCCTCGTCTTCGATGACGAACTGCTGGGTACCGGCCGCGCGGTACTTCAGCAGGCGAATGGCCAGTGCGTTCTCGAAGTCGATCTGCGCCGGCTGCGGTGTTGCGCGCTTGCCGAAGCTCGAGCCGCGATGATTGGCCAGCCCTTCGAGGTCGAGGCTGTTGTCCAGCTGCGCCAGCACCTCGGTCTTGCCGGTGCCGGTCATGCCGCCGACAAGCACGAAGTCGCACTCGGCCACTGCCTGATCGAGCGTGTCGAGCAGGAAATGCCGCATCGCCTTGTAGCCGCCGACCACACGGGGGTAGTCGATGCCGGCCTCGCGCAGCCACTGCTGCACGATCTGCGAGCGCAGCCCGCCACGAAAGCAGTAGAGGTAGCCGTTCGGGTGCTGTTCGGTGAAGGCGGCCCAGGCCTGCATGCGCTCGTCCTTGACCTTGCCGGAAACCAGGCGGTGTCCCAGCTCCAGCGCGGCCTTCTGGCCGTGCTGCTTGTAGCAGGTGCCCACCTTCTGCCGTTCGGCATCGTTCATCAGGGGCAGGTTGACCACCCCGGGGAACGCGCCCTTGGCGAATTCCACGGGAGCCCGCGCATCCATCATCGGTATGTCGCTGAGGAAAATCGCGCGGTAATCGCTGGTATCCGGGCGCATCAACGAACCTCTACCGCGTGGCTGCGGGCTTCGACCAGCTCGCCTATCGGCGCCAGGTCCAGCCCGAGCTCGGCTGCCAGCGCGAGGAACTCTGCTTCGCCTTCGGGCGCGACGGCGACCAGCAGGCCGCCGCTGGTCTGCGGGTCGCACAACAGGTCGCGCTGCGTCGAGGCCAGCTCGGCGATGCGGTGGCCGTAGCTATCGAAGTTGCGCTGGCTGCCGCCGGGCACGCAACCCTGCTCGAGGTAGTACTCCACCCCCGGCAGGCGCGGAACGCGCGCGTACTCGATCTGTGCGGTCAGGCCGCTGCCATCGGCCATTTCCACGAGGTGCCCAAGCAGCCCGAAGCCGGTGACGTCGGTCATCGCCCGCACGCCTTCGAGCCTGGCGAAGCGGCTGCCGGCCGAGTTCAGGGTGCACATCCAGTCACGCGCCAGGCCAACATCTTCGGCGCGCAGCTTGGCCTTCTTCTCCGCGGTGGTGAGGATGCCGATGCCGAGCGGCTTGGTCAGGTACAGCCTGCAGCCAAGCGCAGCGGTGTCGTTGCGCTTCATGTGGCGCTTGTCCACCACGCCGGTCACCGCGAGGCCGAAAATCGGTTCCGGAGCATCGATCGAATGGCCACCGGCCAGCGGGATGCCCGCCGCGTCGCAGGCCGCGCGGCCGCCGGCGACCACCTCGCGCGCCACCTCGGGCGGCAGCACGTTCACCGGCCAGCCAAGGATGGCGATGGCCATCAGTGGATCGCCGCCCATGGCGTAGATATCGCTGATGGCGTTGGTTGCGGCGATACGGCCGAAATCGAACGGATCGTCGACGATGGGCATGAAGAAGTCGGTCGTGGAGACCACACCGCGCTCTTCGTCGATGCCATAGACCGCTGCATCGTCGCGCGAGGCATTGCCGACCCATAGCCGCGGGTCGAGGTTCTGCGCACCGCTGCCGGCAAGAATGACGTCCAGAACCTTGGGCGAAATCTTGCAGCCGCAGCCGGCGCCATGACTGTACTGGGTAAGGCGGATCGGTTCGCTCATGGGAAATTCTCGACGCTCGAAACGGGCGGCGATTGTAGCAAAGGGCGCCCGCCCGGGCGCGTGGCCGGCAATCGCGGCCGAGCCTCTCCGGGGCCTTGCCGAGAAGCCCTGCAGGCGTGATGCTTGTGCTCTGGCAAGGGAGGATGGCATGAGCAAGAAAGTGGCCCTGGTACTGGGCTCGGGAGGCGCAAGGGGATACGCGCACATCGGCGTGATCGATGAACTGGAACGTCGCGGCTATGAGATCGGCTGCGTCGCGGGATGCTCGATGGGCGCCGTGGTCGGCGGCATCTATGCTGCCGGCAAGCTGGGCGAGTACCGCAGCTGGATCGAGAGCCTGGACTACTTCGACTTGCTGCGCCTGATGGACCTGAGCTTCAGCATGGGCGCGATCCGCGGTGAAAAGGTCTTTGGCCGCATTCGCGAAATGCTCGGCCAGATCAACATCGAGGACCTGCCGATCCCCTACACCGCAGTGGCCACGGACCTGACGCATCAGCAGGAAATCTGGTTCCAGGAAGGCAGGCTGGAGCTTGCCATGCGTGCCTCAGCGGCGATTCCCAGCCTGTTCACGCCGGTGGTCCAGGGCACTCGCGTACTGGTTGATGGCGGCCTGCTCAATCCGCTGCCGATCGTTCCGGTGGTCTCGGCGCACTGCGACCTGATCGTTGCGGTCAATCTCAACGGCAACAACCATCGCCAGTATCCCCTGCCCGAGATCAAACGCGCCGGACGGTTCGACAACATGTTCACGTCACTCAGCGCCCATCTGCCGTTCTGGCGCAAGGAAGCGGGAGACGCGACCGGCGCACTGCCGCACCTGCGCGAGACGGAGCTGATCGATCAGCCACCCGCGGCGCCAACCGGCCAGGGCGCGCCGAAATCCGCTGAAGGCGCAACGGTAATGGACGTCAGCGGGCCGGCCTCGCTGCTGGATCTGGTCAACCAGAGCTTCGACGTCATGCAGTCATCGCTGACCCAGTACAAGATTGCCGGCTACCCGCCCAATGTGCTGGTGAACATTCCCAAGCGGGCCTGCCGCTTCTATGAGTTTCACAAGGCACAGGAGCTGATCGAGCTCGGCCGCATCGTGACCTGCGACGCGCTCAGCGCCTACGAACAGGAAGGCGCCTGAGCGCCCCGGGGCCCTAGGGGTGGTGCTCCGGGCGGGGGAGAATCGCCTCTTTCTTTGCCGCTTCCGGGACTTCCTTGACCAGCCAGTCGCTGAGCAGGCTGTAGGCCACGGCCAGGAGGGTCGGCCCCAGGAACAAGCCCATGAAGCCGAAAGCCAGAATGCCGCCGAAAACGCCGAGCAGCACGACGACCAGCGGTAGGTTGCCGCCGCGGCTGATCAGATAGGGCTTGAGGATATTGTCCACGCCGCTGATCACGAACATGCCCCAGATGCCGAGAAACACGGCCATCCCGTAGTCGCCCTGCCAGACCAGCCAGCCCACCGCCGGGCCCCAGACCAGTGGCGGGACCATCACGAAACTGAAGCCGAAGGTCAGCAACCCGAGCACCAGTGCCGCCGGTACGCCGGCGATGCTGAAACCGATGTAGGCCAGTACCGCCTGTGCCGCCGCGGTGCCGATCACCCCGTTGACCACGCGCTGGATGGTGCCGGCGACCAGTTCGAGGTAATGCTCGGCGCGGTCGCCGATCAGCCGTGCCAGCATGCGCTCGGCGAAAGCCGCCAGATAGGGGCCGTCGCGATAGAAGAAGAAGACCAGAATCAGGCTCAGCGCCAGCTCCAGCATCCCGCCGCCGATACGCGCGCTGCGCACCAGCAGCCAGTTGCCGACCTGGCCAACGTAGGGCCGCAGCTGGGCGAACAGCGCGGTGCCCTGCTCGTCCACCGTTGCCCACAGCTCCAGCAGGTTGTCGCCGACCAGCGGGATATCGCCGAGCCAGGCCGGCGGCGCCGGCAGGCCGCTGACCTGCAGGTTGTGCAGCAAGGCGTTCACCTCGCGGATCTGGTCGGCGATGTTGAAGCCCAACCAGACCAGCGGGATGGCCACCAGCACCATCCAGCCGAGTGTCAGCAGGCCGGCCGCGAGGCTGGCATTGCCCTTCAGCCAGCGCGTGAGCAAGCGCATCAACGGCCAGCTGGCGAAGGCCAGTACCGCTGCCCAGAACAGCGTTGAGGCAAAGGGCGCCAACACCCACAGGCAGGCGCCCAATAGCGCGAGGAGCAGAATCTGCGCCAGAAGGCGGTCATTGTTGAGCATCGAGGGCACCCGAGAGGAAGGAAACACGGCTCAAGCAAACGCAGCGGCCGGCGAGCGTCTATTGCACCCGCCCTGCAGCATCAGCGCAAGAGCCGGATGGTCAGACCGCTCTCGTCGGAGTCGTCGAGTTCCAGACGGCGAGCGCTGATGCGCTCGGCAATCAGGGCGTCCCGCCAGGCCGGCGCTGCGCGCCCGGCAATCGTCACCCGCAGGGTGCTGTCGAGCCGAAGCATGCTGGCCAGCAGCGCGCCCCAATCGGCCACCGGCTCGTCCGCCAGGCCTGCCAGACGCAGCTCGCCAGCACTGCGCAACTGGCGCAGCAAGGTGGCGGCATTGGGCAGGATGTCGCCGAGCGGCTGATCCGGCACGAGCTGCTCTACATGCAGATAGGGTCGACCGTTGCCGCGGGTGATGCCATATAGCGCGATCAGTCGATCAGCGGGCTCGCGCAGCCGCGCCAGCAGGTAGGCCTGCTGGGCATCCGGCCCGTAAAGCGTGGAACGTCCGAAAATCGCATTGGCCCAGAGACTACTTGCACCGCAATCGCGCCCTTCGCACCAGTACAACAGCTCGGCCCCCTCCTCCAGGAGCTTCACACGCGCCTGATCGAAAGCCTCGATGCCGGCATGGGTTTCCGGCAATCGATAGGTGATGGTCGTCAGCTGACCGGAGGCGGCGACCTGCGCCGCCATTCGCAAACGCCCACTGATCCGGCGTACCGAATCCCTTGGGTAGATGCGCTCGGGTACAGCTTCCTGTCGGTAATCGACGATTCGCGCCTGCGGGTAGCGTGGCAAGGTCGCGAGATCGGCACTGGCCGGAACGTCCGCGGCAGACGCCGCGGCACCGAAGATCAAACCCAATGCGGCCATTAGCCCTGTTCGCATAATGCTCCCTTGCCCCCAGTCGAAATCTCGGTACCGTTCGAGCAAGCGGAACACATTCGGCACATGCGGTCTCGATACCACCCAGCGACACCCGCAACTGGCCGCGGTCGTTCCCGGCCTGACAGAGTGCGCAAGGGTCGGCCGCATCGCCCTGGTGGACGCTTTGCTGCCCGTCAGCGCAGCCTCACCAGTTGCCGGAACCAAGTCAAGCCAGGTTTGCCATCGGATCTTGCAGGACGCCTGCTTCAGCTCGAGAGGAAGGGGCCGAGCACCGCAGCCACCCTGGCGGCGCCTGCCTCATCATCCAGATGCAGATGGTGGCCGCCGGGCATGAGCTGCACCTCGAACGGGAAAGAACGCGCCAGCTCGAGCATGCCGGCCTCCTGGATCAAGCCACGCTCGGCTACGACGAGACTGGTCGGACAGCTGACGGCGCTGGCGAAGGCCAGCGCATGGGCTCGGGTCAGCCGCATCGGCGATGGCAGTGTCAGGCGCGGATCGGTGCGCCAGGTGTAACCGCCCGGCACAGGCATCAGCCCCCTCTGCGCCAGCAGCTCGGCCGCCTCATGACTGACCTTGACCGCTGCCTTCATGCGCGCGGCCACCGCCTGTTCGAAGGAGGCATGCACCGGCTTGCGCTTGCGCGCCAGGGCCAGTTGCGCCTTGAGAGCCTCACCCAGCTTGACCGGAGCGGCCTCGGCTTCGCCGGTATAGGGAATGAACGCATCGATCAACGCGAGGCGCTCGACGCGCTCGGGCCATGCCCCGGCCAGCAGCACCGACACGATCGCCCCCATCGAGTGACCGAGCAGCGAGAAGCGCTGCCAGCCCAGCTGCTCGGCGACCTGCAGGACATCATGTGCGTAATCCCAGATCTGGTAGGTCGCGCCGGGCGGGCGATGCTGGGAATGACCATGTCCCGGCAGGTCGAGCGCGACGATGCGCAGCCCGTCGAGCCTGGGTGCCAGGCGATGAAAGCTCGCCGCGTTGTCCAGCCAGCCATGCAGTGCGATGACTGGCCGGCCGTCGACCGGCCCGTACAGATGCGCGGCAATTTCGGTGTGCGGCAGCGTCAGGCGCGTTTCTTCGAACGGCACGCTCATGCGAAGCGCCCTCGCAAGCTTGCCTCACTCCACTCGCCGAGTAGCTGGCGCAGCACGCCGGCCGTTTCCAGCGGCCGCTCGAACGGAAACATATGCCCACCGGGCACGCTCAGCGCGCGGCCGTGCGGCATCAGCCGCAGCAGGTAGCTGTGATGCGGCATCACCACGTTGCTCTTTTCGCCGCGCACCATGGCAACCGGCACCTGCAGAGTCGGCGGCCACCCCGGGGTGAGGTGCGGAACGCTGCGGTAGATGCGAATCTCCGTTTCCGGATCGAACCGCAGGCGCAAGCCCTGCTCATCCTCGGTCAGGCCATGCTCGACATAGGCATCCAGGCACTCGGGATCGAAATCACGGAACAACGACTTGTCGGCGAAGTAGTCGCGGGCCTGCTGGCGGTCATCGAAGCGCTCCCGACGTCCCAGTGTGCGGCCGGCAGGTGTCAGGCGGTCGATGAATCCCAGCCGCTTGGCCAGCCAGATCACTGTCTGATCGAACCAGGTTGGCACCGGCGAATCGAGCATCACCACGCCGCGGTACAGCTCAGGGTGCCGCAATGCGGTGTGGTAATGCAGGATGCCGCCCATCGAGTGCCCGACGCCCCAGACCGGCTGATCCAGGCGCGACAACCGCTGCGCCAGCTCCTCGACCAGATTCGTCCAGTTGTCATCGACCGGAAACAGCGGGTCGTGCCCATGCAGACCGATATGGGTGACTTCGAAATCCGGCGCCAGCGCGTCGAACATCTTGCCGTAGGTGGCACAGGGGAAGCCGTTGGCGTGGGCGAAAAAGATGCGCTGTGACATGAGCCTGCAGAATGGGTCCAGAGAGCACCCATTGTCTGGCGCCACAGGGGGCGCGGCAATCGCCATGGCTATGCGGAATGGGCGTCATTCATGCCAAACAGCGGGCCATCACCGACCCGCTGGCCACGGCGCCGCTCAGCTCGTCGCGGTGGTCGGCAACGGAACGATCGCCACGGTCAGCCGCGAAATGCAGCTGGCCTTTCCATCGTCGCCGGTCAGCCGAATATCCCAGACATGCGTCGAGCGCCCCAGATGCACAGGGCGACACACGCCGGTCACCCGGCCGCTGCGCAAGCCACGTAGATGGTTGGCATTGACTTCCAGACCGACGCAGTAGAAGCGCGACGTGTCGATGCAGTGATAGCTGGCCATCGAGCCCAGGGTTTCGGCCAGCACCACGGAAGCACCGCCGTGCAACAGGCCGAAGGGCTGATGGGTCCGCGAATCGACCGGCATACTCGCAGTGATCGACTCGTCATCGAACGCCTCGAAACGGATGTCGAGCAGCTCGCTGATGGTGTTCTTGCGGTTTTCATGCAGTTGAGCCAGATCCGGCTCGCGCTTCCAGATGCCCACAGGCGTTCTCCGTCGTTCTTATTGGATGGATCGGGCGCGCTGCGCGCCGCGTCAGCGACTGTGACGCAGCGAAGCGAGCGACATCAACCCGGCTGCCAGCTGCTCGCCCTCGAGTTCGGCAAGCGACGCGGTGCCCATGGGTAGCGCGTCGCCACGGCTACCGGTAACCAGCCAGCCGCCCAGCGCACCGACAAATGGCTGATGGGTCACCAGCAGCAGCTCCTGTTCGCTGCGACGGTCCAGATAGAGCATGGCATCACGCAGGTCGGTGTCCGGGGTCAGCCAGTTCACCGTTTCGATCGGTGCTGCAAAACCAAGCGCCTGGCGTACCAGTTCGGCGGTCTGCTGCGCACGCAGGTAGGGGCTCGCAAGGATCGCTTGCAGCGGCCGGCCCTGGAGATGCGCGGCACTTTGCGTGACTTCATCGCGGCCGTGCGGGGTGAGGCTGCGCTCGGCATCGGTGCGCGCCCGCGGCTCGGCCTCCCCGTGACGCAACAGCCACAGCCTCATGGCGCCGGCTCTTGGCGCGGCGGCTCAGGCTCGCTCGGCGAGCGCGGCGCGGCCTGCAGATCCGCCGGACGCGCCGTCGGCCAGTCAGACAACGGCCAAGGCTTGTGATCGGTATTGAAGGTGCCGAAACGGCCGATCTGCGCAATGTACTGGCTGAGGCTGTCGCCAAAGGCCTGCAAACTGGCGTCGGGCTGGCCTTTCATCAGACGCAGCACCAGCTGCAGCAGGACCACGGCGAGCAGCAGCAGCTCGGCCAGCTGCCAGGCAAAGAAGAAAACCAGCATCCACACGGCTCGCAGGATCAGCGACTCGCGCTCGGCGGTACGGTTGGCGTCCATTACATTCTCCGGCTTGTGATGTCAGAAACCGTCCGTGGAAATGAAATCCACGTCGGCCTTGGGCTCGCCGCGCATCAGCACGCCGATGACCTGATCGAGCGTACGCCCCTCGAAAAGCACCGCATGCAGGCCTGCGACGAGCGGCATGTAGACCTGCAGTTCCTCGGCCTTGGCCTTGAGCACCTTGATCGTGTTGACACCTTCGGCCACCTCGCCCAGGCGCGAGACGGCCTCTTCCAGGCTCAGCCCCTGCCCCAGTGCGTAGCCGACCTGAAAATTGCGGCTCTTCGACGAGGTGCAGGTGACGATCAGATCGCCTACCCCGGCCAGCCCGAGAAAGGTCATCGGATTGGCGCCCAGGCGCACGGCGAACCGTGTCATTTCTGCCAGTGCGCGGGTTATGAGCATGCTGCGGGTGTTTTCGCCCATGCCGAGCGCCGCCGCCATGCCGGCCATGATCGCGTAGACATTCTTCAGGGCGCCGCCGAGTTCCACGCCAAAACGGTCGGCACTCGCGTAGACCCGGAACGTACGGCCATGCAGCACCGCCTGCACCGCCCGGCACAGCGCTTCGTCATCGCTGGCGACAACGGTCGCGGTCAGCGCATGCTCGGCGACTTCGCGTGCCAGATTGGGTCCGGACAGCACACCGATCCGGGCGTCTGGAGCGACCTGCTCGAGAATCTGGCTCATCAGCATGAAGCCCTGCGCCTCGATGCCCTTGGTGGTGCTGACGAGCATCTTGCCGGCCAGTTGAGCTGCGCAGGGCTGCAACACCTGGCGCAGCGCCGATGAGGGCAACGCGACGAACACCAGCTCGCAGGCCGCGAGCGTGGCGTTCAGATCGGTGGTCGCCTGCACCGCCGGCAGCAGGTCGATGCCTTTCAGGTAGCGCGGATTCTGGCGCAGCGTACGGATGCTCTCGGCCTGCTGCTCGTCACGCATCCAGAGCAGGACGTCGTGCCCGTTCTCCGCCAGCAGGTTGGCGATCGCGGTACCAAAACTGCCGCCACCGAGCACGGCAATGGGTTGCTTCGTTGTCATGAATCTTCCGAATTTAGCCTTTTCGGCAGTGCCGGCATTATACGTCGCGAAGCAGGGGCGGCCAGCGCTGTGCTGCGGTGCCAAAGCACTCCCCTGCGACAAACTGACGGCCCCTGGGGCCGGCCGTGCAAAGTTGGTCTAGGTCAACAAGCGGGCTAGTAGTTCTTCGCAGCCATGCCAGTGGTGTTAAAGTAGCCGACCAATTTTGTCGCTGCGCCCGCGGGCGCCCGCGCAGGCACGTATTGCCGCGCTGTGACTTTCAGCACAGCGCGGCAGTCTATGTGCTTAGTGTTTATGATCAGGCCTCCATTGCCAGGCCCGGTGAATGCAGCAAGCCCCTTCGATGAGGGGCCCATTGAGGAAAACGCATGACCAAACAACACGCCTTTACCCGGGAAGATCTGCTTCGTTGCAGCCGCGGCGAACTGTTCGGCCCCGGTAACGCGCAACTGCCCGCCCCGAACATGCTGATGGTCGATCGCATCACGCACATCAGCGAAGTGGGTGGCAAGTACGGCAAGGGCGAGCTGGTCGCCGAGCTGGATATCAATCCAGACCTGTGGTTCTTCGGCTGCCACTTCCTCGGCGACCCGGTCATGCCCGGTTGCCTCGGCCTCGACGCCATGTGGCAGCTGGTCGGTTTCTACCTGGGCTGGCAGGGCAATCCCGGCCGCGGCCGCGCGCTCGGCTCCGGCGAGGTCAAATTCTTCGGTCAGGTGCTGCCGACCGCCAAGAAGGTGACCTACAACATCCACATCAAGCGCACCATCAATCGCTCGCTGATCCTCGGTATCGCCGACGGTACCGTCAGCGTCGACGGGCGCGAGATCTATAGTGCTGAAGGGCTGCGTGTCGGCCTGTTCACCTCCACCGACAGTTTCTGAAGGACATCCGCATGCGTCGCGTCGTGATCACCGGTCTGGGCATCGTTTCCTGCCTGGGCAATGACAAAGACACCGTTTCCGCCAACCTGCGCGCCGGCCGCCCCGGCATTCGCTACAACCAGGCCTACGCGGACATGGGTCTGCGCAGCCAGGTGTCCGGCTCCGTTGACATCAACCTGGAAGAGCTGATCGACCGCAAGGTCATGCGCTTCATGGGTGACGCCGCGGCCTATGCCTACCTGGCGATGGAGCAGGCGGTCAAGGACGCCGGATTCAGTCTCGATGACATCTCCAACCCGCGCATCGGCCTGATCGCCGGTTCCGGCGGCGCCTCGACCATCAACCAGATGGAAGCCATCGACATCCTGCGTGAGAAGGGTGTCAAGCGCATCGGCCCATACCGCGTACCGCGCACCATGAGCAGCACCGTGTCGGCCTGCCTGGCCACGCCGTTCCGCATCAAGGGCCTGAACTACTCTATCGCTTCGGCCTGCGCCACCAGCGCTCACTGCATCGGCCATGCCATGGAGCAGATCCAGATGGGCAAGCAGGACGTGGTCTTTGCCGGTGGCGGTGAAGAAGAGCACTGGAGCCAGAGCTGCCTGTTCGACGCCATGGGCGCGCTGTCCAGCCAGTACAACGAGACGCCGGAAAAGGCCTCGCGCGCCTACGATGCCAACCGTGACGGTTTCGTCATCGCTGGCGGCGGCGGCATTGTCGTGGTCGAGGAACTGGAGCATGCGCTCAAGCGCGGCGCCAAGATCTACGCTGAAATCGTCGGCTACGGCGCGACCTCCGATGGCTATGACATGGTCGCTCCGAGCGGCGAAGGCGCGCTGCGCTGCATGCAGCAGGCGATGTCCACCGTCGAAGGGCCGATCGACTACCTCAACACCCACGGCACCTCGACGCCAGTCGGCGATGTGGCCGAGATCAAGGCCGTGCGCAACATGTTCGGCGACAAGGTGCCGGTGATCAGCTCGACCAAGAGCCTGTCGGGCCACTCGCTCGGTGCAGCCGGCGTACACGAGGCGATCTACTGCATGCTGATGATGCAGGGCAACTTCCTCGCCGCTTCTGCCAACATCGAAGAGCTCGACCCGGAAGTGGCGGACATGCCGATCCTGCGCGAGACGCGCGAGAACGCGCAGTTCGACACCGTGATGAGCAACAGCTTCGGCTTTGGTGGCACCAACGCCACTCTCGTGCTCAAGCGCTGGAAGGGCTGATCGGCCTTCTTCGTACGAGTAAAGGAAACGGCGCCCGCGGGCGCCGTTTTTTTTGGTTCAGGCCGGGCTGCCGGCTGACCGATCACAGCCCCACCCTGCGAGCGGGGCCATCCATTTCAGGCGCAACCGGCAAAGCGCTACTCGGCGTCTACCGTGTCGCCATGCGCAATACAGGACGCCGCCGTGAAGAGGGCATCCGTGGACGAGTTCAACGCCGTCTCCACCGAGTCCTGGACCACGCCGATGATGAAGCCCACCGCCACCACCTGCATGGAGACATCGTTGGAAATGCCAAACAGGCTACAGGCCAGGGGGATCAGCAACAGCGAACCACCGGCCACGCCAGACGCGCCACAGCGCACACGGCGGCCAGCAGGCTCAGCAGCAAGGCACTGGGCAGGTCCACCGGAATGCCCAACGTATGCACCGCGGCCAGAGTAAGAACCGTGATGGTGATCGCGGCACCCGCCATGTTGATCGTCGCCCCCAGTGGGATCGACACCGAATAGGTGTCCTTGTGCAATCCCAGGCGCTCGCAGAGCTGCAGGTTCACCGGAATGTTGGCGGCCGAGCTGCGGGTAAAGAACGCCGTGATGCCACTCTCACGCAGGCAAGTGAAGACCAGCGGATAGGGATTGCGGCGGATCTGCCAGTAGACGAGCACAGGATTGAGCACCAGCGCGACGAACAGCATGCTGCCAACCAGTACCGCCAGCAGCTGGGCATAACCCACCAGTACGCCGAAGCCCGAAGTCGCCAGGATATTGGCCACCAGACCGAAGATGCCCAGCGGTGCGCAGCGGATGATCAGCTGCACGATGCCCGTCACCCCTGCCGAGAGATCGCTCACCAGGCTGCGGGTACTCTCCCCGGCCGAGCGGAACGCGAGGCCGAGCGCGATGGCCCAGGCAAGGATGCCGATGAAGTTGCCTTGCAAGAGTGCGTGCACGGGGTTGTCGACGATGTTGAACAACAGGGTCTTCAGCACCTGGGCCACCCCCGAAGGCGGTACCACGTCGCTTACTTCCGATACCAGCGTCAGGCTGGTCGGGAACAGGAAGCTCGCCACCACTGCCGTGACTGCGGCGCTGAGCGTACCCAGCGCGTAAAGGCCGAGGATCGGACGGATGTGGGTCGGCTGGCCGCGCTGGTGATTGGCCAGTGACGCCGCCACCAGGGTGAATACCAGGATCGGCGCCGCCGCTTTCAGGGCGGCAACGAAAAGGTCGCCCAGCAGGCCGACCGAACGGGCCGCCTCGGGCGCCAGCAGGGCGAGCACGACGCCGGCGATCAGGCCGACGACGATCTGCGCCACCAGGCTGGTGCGGTTCAGGAATCGAAACAGACGAGTGGAAAGACCGGACATGGGGGCCGCTTCTTGTGTTCTGGATGAGTGGCTGCAGGCGCTGCCGAGCGTTCGACCGACCGCCCCGCACAAGGCTCGGCATGGTACGCCCCCTGCCCAACGAAGCCCAGATGCGCCCCATCGCCGCGGCTAGGCTGCAGAAACAAAAAGGCCCCGCCAGAGCGGGGCCTTTGAATCAGCACGATCACACGCTGAAGCGAGCCACCAGCGTGTTCAGGTCGACGGCCAGTCGCGCCAATTCCTGACTGGCGGCCGTCGTCTGGTTGGCCCCGGCCGATGTCTGCAGCGACAGATCACGGATGTTCACCAGGTTGCGGTCCACTTCGCGCGCGACCTGCGCCTGCTCTTCCGAAGCGCTGGCGATGACCAGGTTGCGCTCACTGATCTGGCTGATCGCCAGGGCGATGCCTTCGAGCGCCTCCCCGGCGGCCTGGGCCATTTCCAGCGTAGTGCGCGCACGGTCGTGCGCGCACGGTCGTTGCTGACTTGCATGGCGTGCACGGCGCTATCGGTGCCCTGATGAACCGAGTCAATCATCTGCTCGATTTCCTGCGTCGACTGTTGCGTGCGATGCGCCAGGGCGCGCACCTCGTCGGCGACCACGGCAAACCCTCGTCCGGCATCCCCTGCCCTGGCGGCTTCGATGGCGGCGTTGAGTGCCAGCAGGTTGGTCTGTTCGGCAATCGAGCGAATCACATCGAGCACCTTGCTGATATCACGCACGTGCTCGGCGAGCTGCTCGACTTCGGCGGCGGTAGCGGTGACGTCTTCGGCCAGCAGACCGATCGACTCGACCGTCCTGAGTACCTGCTCGCGGCCGTGCTGGGCCGTCGCGTCCGATTCGCGCGAGGCCTCGGACGTGGCAACGGCATTGCGGGCCACCTCATCCACTGCGGTCGTCATCTCGTTGACCGCGGTTGCCGCCTGCTGGATCTCGTCATTCTGCTGATGCATGCCGCGCGTCGAGTCCTCGGTAACGGCGTTGAGCTCCTCGGCCGCCGAGGCGAGCTGGTTGGACGAATCGGCGATACGCTGGATGGTGTCGCGCAGGCTGTCCTGCATGCTCGCCAGCGCCGTCAACAGGCGTGCCGGCTCGTCACGGCCCACGATGCTGATCGAGTGCGTGAGGTCGCCGCTGGCCACGACCTCGGCGACGCGCACCGCCTCGTTGAGCGGCTGCACGATGCTGCGTGTCAACAGGATCGCCAGGGCAACGGCCAGTATGGCCGCAAGCAGCAAGGCGACGACTACGCCATTGAAGGCATGCGAGGCCGTATCGTCGGACAGGCGTGCCGCCGCCATCGCCTGGCTACGAGAAAACTCGATCAACTCGCGCACGGCCCCGGATGCCTCGCTGGCATGCTGGTTGAGCTCGCCGCGAGTGAGCGCCTTGGCACCGTCCAGATCGCCGACCAGCGCAAGCTCGACGATCTGCGTCTGGAATCGCTCGTATTCGGCCACAGCCTTGTCGAACCGGGCCAGCATCGCCTGCCCTTGAGCCGTTCGAATCAGCGGATCGGCTTTCTTGCGGGCCTCTTGGAACAACGACTTGATGTCATTGATCGACGACACCGCCGCCCGCTTGTTGGCATCCGTATCGGCTACCAGCAAGCGCAGGGTGGCCGCGCGGATGCGCAAGAATTCCTGGTTCAGCTCACTGAGCTGAATGATGGCGGGAAGCCAGTGTTCATTGACCTCCTGCGACTCGCGCTGCATGGTCGACATCTGCTGAAGCGAGAAACCGCCGAGCAGAAAGACCAGCAGCGCCACGACACCGAAGCCGATGCCCGCCCGAAGCGCGATGCTGAGTTGTCTAAGCATGGATATATACCCCCTGAGGTAAAGGCTGCGTCCTGCCATGGCTATCGCCAGGAACCCGCAAAACTTTACGACGAACGGTAAAAAACCACTCCATGCAAAGGGTTTTTACGAGGGCGGTTTTTTGATGCACCGCCCTCGACGCGTCAAATACTGAAACGCGCGACCAACCCGTTCAGCTCGACGGCCAGGCGAGCCAGCTCCTGACTGGCAGCGCTGGTTTGATTCGCCCCCGCAGCCGACTGCATCGACAGATCGCGGATATTGACCAGGTTGCGATCGACCTCGCGGGCGACCTGTGCCTGTTCCTCCGAGGCGCTGGCGATCACCAGATTGCGCTCGCTGATCTGGCTGATCGCGCTGGCGATCTCCTCCAGCGCCTCACCGGCCGCCTGCGCCAGGTCGAGCGTCGAGCGGGCGCGCTGGTTGCTCGTCTGCATCGCCTGGACCGCCTTGTCAGTACCCTGGTGCACGGCACCGATCATCTGCTCGATTTCCTGCGTGGATTGCTGCGTGCGGTGCGCCAGTGCCCGCACCTCGTCCGCCACCACGGCGAAACCGCGCCCGGCATCGCCCGCCCGGGCCGCTTCGATGGCCGCGTTGAGTGCAAGCAGGTTGGTCTGCTCGGCGATCGAACGGATCACATCCAGCACCTTGCTGATATCGCGCACCTGGCCGGCCAACTGCTCGACCTCGCTGGCGGTGGAGATCACATCCGAAGCCAGCAGGCTGATCGACTCGACCGTGCGAATGACCTGCTGGCGGCCCCGCTGGGTGGTCGCATCCGACTCACGCGACGCCTCGGAGGTGGCCACGGCATTGCTGGCCACCTCGTCGACCGCGGTGGTCATCTCGTTGACCGCCGTCGCGGCCTGCTCGATTTCGTGGTTCTGCTGGTGCAGGCCGCGTGTCGAGTCCTCGGTCACCACGTTGAGTTCTTCGGCGGCCGAAGCCAGCTGATTGGACGAGTCGGCAATGCGCTGCACAGTTTCGCGCAGGCTGCCCTGCATGCTCTTGAGCGCCGCGAGCAAACGAGCCGGCTCATCCTTGCCCTCGATCTCGATCGGCCGGCGCAGATCACCAGCGGCCACGCTTTCGGCGACTTCGACCGCCTGGCTCAACGGCTGCACGATGCTGCGCGTGAACGCCCAGGCCAGCAGCCAGGTCAACACGCCCGCGGCAATGATGGTCAGAATCATCCACAGACGCGCCTCGCCGAACAGCTCGTCGGCCTTCTGCGCCGACAGCTCGGCCTGTTCATTGTTGAAGGTGATCAGCGAGCGAACTTCTTCGCTCATGGCGGACGCCACCTGATTGAGTTGCGAACCGACCAGTTCGATAGCCTGAGTCAGCTCGCCTCCAGGCGCAGAATTTCACGCAGCACGGCCTCGAAATGCTCGCGCGCGCTCTGGTACCGCTCGAACAGAGCCCGTTCCTCGGCCAGGAAGATCGTCTTGGCATAGGCCTCTTCGACCGGCCGGAGGCCCTCGACGAACTGGTTGACGTTGGCGCGGTTCTCGGTAACCCGGGCGCGGTCGAGTAGCAGGCGCAAGGTATGGATGCGGATGCGCATCGTGCGCTGGTTGAGGTCGCCCAGCGCCGTGATGCTAGGCAGCCACTGGTTGCTGACCTTGGCCGCCTCTTCGCGTATCGAGGTCATCTGCCGCAGGGCGAACAAGCCCAGCAGGAGAACGATAAGGCCGATCAGGCCGAAGCCCAGCGCTGAGCGTTTGGACAGATTCAGGTTGCGTAACGACATGAGACAGCTCACTCCATGGCTGATGGCGGCAGCAGGCACTGCCAAATCAGTCACAAGTATCGGAGCCTCTTCACGAAAACTTGATTGTTTGACGTCAATAAACTGCCAAACAACCTGCCGGACCGATGAATGGTTCGGCCAGCCAGGCCTCACTGCACCTCGAACGTCTGTTCGGCCAGCTTGCGATCGCCTTGAAACACCAGAAAGCGCCACTCGCCAGCGGCCAGCTCATGGGGCTCGGTGAACTCGTATGCCATGACGTCATGGCTCGCTGCGGGCGCCATGGCCTGCACCACCTCGAACTTGTCGTGTCGTGCGCCATCTGGCCCCACCACGCCCGGCGTCAGGTACAGCAATGTCAGCGGGGCATCGCCTTCCCTTTTGCCGGCCAGCACGTAGCGCATACCGAACTTGGTACCTAGCCTGGCGGGAATGACGGACGTCCGCTGAATAGGCTGCTGGCCGGTGCGAAGCATGCGCTCGCCTGGCTCCAGTTCGACTTGCGGGCTTTCGAAAATACCGTATTCCACCTCGCCTTCCAGCCTGACCTCGGCCAGCGCGCTGGAGGACAGGCACACCGCCGTCATGAGATGAAGCGCGGATATCAAACGCATGTCAGCTTCCTTAGTGCTGTAGGGAAGCCGAGCCTATGACACGCGCATGTCAGGGATGTGACACCTTCACTTCCTCGCGACGCTCGCGGGGCAGTACGGCGAGAAAGTTGTCGCGAGCGACCTTGCGTGCTGTGCTCTCGGAGAGCGCATCGAGGAACGGATCGAAATCGGCAAGCCCCTCGGCCAGATTCTCGAAGTGCCCGACCACATCCGACCCGAGCATGAAGCGTGTCGGGTGGCGTTCCACCAGTTCCACCCATTTCGGGTCGGGCTGGCCCTTGGCATCTATCAGATAAGGATGGAGCATCGTCCACGAGAGGTCGATGTACAGGTTGGGATACTCATCGAGCAGACGCGTCACCACCGGCAGCAGGAACTCGAGCTTTTCCTGATGCCGGTGCAACTCCATGCTGGTGCCGGCATGGGCCCAGATGAAGCGTGTGTGAGGATGGTTGCGCAGCGGCTCCTCCAGTTCCTCCAGATAGAGCGGATTGCGTTCTCGCTTGGAGGTGATGTTCGAGTGCAGCATCACCGGCAGGTCGAATTCGGCAGCCAGGTGGTACACGCGCGTCAGCGCCTCGTTGTTCGCTCGCGGGGTATCCCCCTCGGTAAGCGCGGTCACGTCGTCATGACGGGTGAATATCTCGCCGATGCCCTGCCATAACCCAGGGTTCAGCTCCAGCATTCGCCGAATGTGCGCGTCGGCGTTCTTGTCGTTCGGGTTGAAGCCCGACAGAAACGGGTGAAAGCGCTTGCGCTGCTCGGGGTCGACTTCCTTCATGGCAGCCGCCACCAGCACATCGGTGGCGCTGTACCAGTAGACCGGTGCGTCGTCGCCAGCATAGTAGCGCGGCCGCTTGGGTTCGTTCTCGTGCCACTTCTTGGCCACGGGTATCCCGCTGATCATCACGTGCTCGATACGTCCTTCGTCCATCGCCTCCAGCAGCTTGGGCATACCCTGGGTTTCCTGGAAGAAATCAACGTAATGCAGGTGGGCATCGCTATACGCATACTCGCGCGCCTGTACGGGCGCGCTCACGCAGAGCGCCACCAAGGCGGCGCCGGTGAAGATTCGAAACATTCAAGCCTCCTGGTCAAGGGTGCCGTTGGTTGCGTCCGCCCGATGCGCCGCGTCGCCCAGGCAGCACGGCGCCAGCATCGATGCCGGCTGCATCGGTTCGAACCAAGCCCTACGGCCTGCTCCATAGACAGATCACCCGGCCGCCTCGTTTCATCGGCCCCGTTTCGCTTTGTGACGACAGGCCCTCAAGATACCCCCACCCCTATATGACAAGCATCAAGGTAGGCCCTCCCTGGCGCCGCTAAGATGCCGGGACCAGGCTGCGCAACGGCAGCCAGCGAACCGGAGTGAGCAAAGATGGCAAGCAAAACGATCACCGCTCGTGGACAGATGGGCTCGGGCATGAACATCGAGGTCGAATGCGGCAATCACCGCCTGGTGATGGATCAGCCCAGGCACGCCGCCGGGCATGACCTGGGCCCGACGCCGCTGGACGTGATCCTGTCAGCGATCGCCGGCTGCTTCGGCACCATCGGCCGCATCATCGCCCATCAGCAAAAGATCGACCTGCGCGGCATGCGCTTCGAACTGGAAGCGGACTATGACCCGGACGGCCTCCTGGGGCGCAACCGGGACGTGCGCCCTGGGTTCGAAGAGATCCGCGTCAGGGTCGACATCGATGCCGAGTTGTCTGCCTCCGAGAAACTCGAACTGCTGCGAGAGATCGAGCGCCGCTGTCCGGTCGCCGACAACCTGGCGCATGGTACGCGGCTGGTCAGTGAACTGGCCTGATCGCAGAAACGAAAAGGCCCGGCCATTGCCGGGCCTCTCCTAGCGGCGCGAGTTGCCTCAGGCGGACAGCTCGACCAACAGCTTGTTCAGCCGCTGCACATAGGCCGCCGGGTCCTTCAGGCTGTCGCCGGCCGCCAGCGCCGCCTGGTCGAAGAGAATGTGCGACAGGTCGGCGAAACGGTCCTCGTCCGGCTCGCCATCGAGCTTGTCGATCAACGGATGCTGCGGGTTGATCTCGAAGATCGGCTTGGAATCCGGCACCTTCTGCCCGCTCGCTTCAAGAATCTGACGCATCTGCAGGCCCAGGTCCTGCTCGCCGATGGCGAGAATCGCCGGAGAGTCGGTCAGACGGTGCGAGACGCGCACCTGCGAAACCTGCTCGCCCAATGCGTTCTTCAGACGCTCGACCAATCCTTCCTTGGCCTTGGCGATCTCTTCCTGCGCCTTCTTGTCGTCTTCGCTGTCGAGCTTGCCGAGATCCAGGTCTCCGCGGGCAACATCGACGAACTGTTTGCCGTCGAATTCGGTGAGGTAGCTCATCAGCCACTCGTCGATGCGGTCAGTGAGCAGCAGCACCTCGATGCCTTTCTTGCGGAACACTTCCAGGTGCGGGCTGTTGCGCACCTGCGCATAGCTCTCGCCGGTCAGGTAGTAGATCTTGTCCTGGCCATCCTTCATGCGGCCGATGTAGTCGGCCAGTGCGACCGAAGCCTCGCCGCTGGCGTCGGAGGTCGAGCCAAAGCGCAGCAGGCCGGCGATCTTCTCCTTGTTGGCGAAATCCTCCGCCGGGCCTTCCTTGAGCACCTGACCGAACAGCTTCCAGAACGACTTGTAGTCGTCCGGCTTGTCCTTGGCGAGCTTCTCGAGCATGTCGAGCACACGCTTGGTCAACGCCGACTTCATGGAGTCGATTACCGGATCCTTCTGCAGGATCTCACGCGAGACGTTCAACGACAGGTCGTTGGAATCGACCACGCCCTTGATGAAACGCAGGTACAGCGGCAGGAACTCATCGGCCTGATCCATGATGAATACGCGCTGCACATAGAGCTTCAGGCCCTTCGGCGCCTCGCGGTGATACAGGTCGAAAGGCGCACGCCCCGGTACGTAGAGCAGCGAGGTGTACTCCAGCTTGCCCTCGACCTTGTTGTGGCTCCAGGCCAGCGGGTTCTCGAAGTCGTGGGAAACGTGCTTGTAGAACTCCTGGTATTCCTCGTCCTTGATTTCCGTACGCGGGCGCGTCCACAGCGCGCTGGCGCGGTTGACCGTCTCCCATTCCGGCTCGGCCGGCTTGTCCTTTTCCTCGCCGTGGAACTCCTTCGGTAGCTCGATCGGCAAGGCGATATGATCGGAATATTTCTTGACGATGTTGCGCAGGCGCCAACCGTCGGCGAACTCCTCTTCACCGCTCTTGAGGTGCAGCACGATGCGGGTGCCGCGCTCGGCCTTCTCGATCGTCTCGACCTCGAATTCGCCCTCGCCCTTGCTCGACCAGTGCACGCCCTCGCTCGCAGCGGCGCCGGCGCGGCGGGTAAACACATCGACCTGATCGGCAACGATGAACGCAGAATAAAAGCCCACGCCGAACTGACCGATGAGGTGCGAATCCTTCCGCTGATCGCCGGTCAGGTTCTTCAGAAAATCGGCAGTGCCGGACTTGGCGATCGTCCCCAGGTGCGCGATGACTTCGTCGCGACTCATGCCGATTCCGTTGTCCTCCAGGGTCACCGTCTTCGCGTCCTTGTCGAAGGACAGACGGATCTTCAGCTCCGCACCGCCCTCGAGCAGCTCGGGCTTGGCCAGTGCCTCGAAGCGCAGCTTGTCGGCGGCATCGGACGCATTGGAAATCAGCTCGCGAAGGAAGATTTCCTTGTTCGAGTAAAGCGAGTGGATCATCAGATGAAGCAGCTGCTTCACCTCGGTCTGGAAGCCCAGGGTCTGTTTTTGAGTTTCCACACTCATCGTCTACGAACTCCAGTCATCAGTGATACGGGCCGCACGCGCGGCAGTGTCAGGCAGATGGGGGTCGTAGATGTAATTTCAAGTGGAACGGCCCGTTCAATTGGTACGGGCCCGGTTGCAGCTCAGGGCTCCAGCGCTTCGAGCAGCACGATTTCGCCCGGCGCGAGATTGAAGTAAGCCTCGCCCGGGCCGCCGAGCATACGTCGAATGCGCAACCGCCCCTCCGCGTCCAGCCCCGCGAAGCGTCCTTCCGCGACGCCGCCCCGCTCGGTATGCGCGCGCACCAGCATGTTGTCGTAGGTCGCTGGCTCGCGAAGCAGGCGCGCCATGGAGAAGCGCTTGCGCCGGTCGTGGCTGCGAACCGGTGGCGTACGAACCGGGGCCGGCTCGCGCGCCTCGGCGGGCTGCACCACAGCGGGCGGCAACGGGGGATAGGCATCATCCTCGACGCGCCAGCCTTCTGCCCCCTTGCTCAACGCCAGCTGCAGGTGCGTCGGGACGCCGTCCACGCGCGCCTCGACCGGCAGGCTGAACGCATGCTCGGCAAGCGGCAGTTGGCCGAGCGGGCTCGTCAGGGTCACATCATGCGAGGCATGGCGACGCTGCAGGTAATCTTCGAGGACGTAGGCGATGGTGTCCGTCGAATCGACGGTGCGGTCGACCTGCCCATCGCGGTAGCGCAGCCGATCGGTGTAGAGCTCGACTTCGCCACTGAGGCTGGTCGCATACTGGGGCGGCAGCACCAGATGGAAACGCCCCACCAGCCGGTTGGGCGCCTGCTCGGCCAGCACCAGATGCAGGGTGTAGCCATGCTGGATGACACGCGATTCCGGCAGATCGCGACCCGGCTCGAGCCAGGCGATGCGCACGGTCGGCAAAGGCCCCTCGTCATCGGGCAAAACATCCAGGCGTAGCGCATCGGCTGGCGGTTTGCGCAGCTCGATGCGCACCTCCTGGTTTGCGTAGAAGCCCGAACCGGAACGCAGGCTGAGCACGCCATCGATCAACTCGCCATGCTCGGGTCTGAAGGCTTGCCCGTTGAGCTGGCCGTGCAGCAGACCGCCCGGCTGCGCCGCCTCCGGCTGCGGCAGCCATTCGAGAGCAAGGATGGCGTCGAGCTTTTCCGGCGCCCGGGCGGCCAGCATCGACAGCCCGACCACCAGCGGGATGATGCCCAAGCCGACGGTCAATACGGCCCGACGGGCGACTGACCAGTGGGCAAAGAGATAGGCCAGGGTGAACGGCGGCATCAGGCTACCGATGCCCCAGAACAGGCTGGTGCCAAAGGCGAGCGTGACCAGCCAGACCATGCCGGCGAGCATCAGCAGCAGGCCGGCGAGAATCAACAGAGCATCCATTCCGGATCCTTGAAGCGGTGTCAGACGTCAGCTACCGCACGCCGACGGCCGCAGGATCAGGCCTGGTCGATCTTGAAATGGCATCGGGCGGTGGCGATGGGTTCGGCCTGATGGGTCTGCCAGGCAGTGATCGCGACATTGGCGACCCGACGGCCCTGGCGCCAGACCTGGCAGGCGGCGAAAGTGTCACGATAGTGACCGGCGCGCAGATAATCTATCGAGAAGTCGATGATTTTCGGCAAATGTGGCGCCCCCATGAACATCAGCAAATGAAGCATCGCCGAATGCTCCATGAAACCCGCGATCACGCCGCCGTGAATCGCTGGCAGCATGGGATTGCCGATGTTGTCCTGGTTCTGCGGCAGGCGGAACACCATCTCGTCTCCCAGACGCAGGCATTGCATGCCGATCAGCTTCGCGTAGGGCACCGACTCGATCAGCGGCTCGTAATTGTTGGTCTCCAGCGCCTGGCGGACCATGGCATCGAAATCCACCCGAGTCATGCCGCGCCCTCCCCGCCGCGGCCGCCGGCCTGCTTGCCCATGCGCATGAAGGTGCCGACCACGTGCGCGATCGGCTCGTTGATGTCGCGCTGGTAGGCCACGCCCCGCGTGAAGATCACGTGCGGCGTCACTCGGTAGCATTCGGCGAAGCCGAAGACGTCGTGACCCGGCTCGGCCGGGTGCATGTAATCGATACGCAGGTCGAGCGTCGGGCAGACCTCCAGTTCCGGCAATGCGCAGGCGGTCGAGATGCCGCAGGTGGTGTCCATCAGCGTGGTGATCGCCCCGCCATGAATGCCGCCGGTCTCGGGATTGCCAATCAGGCTCTCGTTATAGGGCAGGCGCAATGTCAGACCCTTGCTGTCAGCGTGCTCCACGCTGAGCCCGAGCACCTGGCAATGACGCAGAAAGGAAAGAAAGCGCTGAGTGCGCTCGAGAATCTGGCTATCGCTCATTCGATCTCTCGGCGATGGAATCGAGCCGGCCATGATACCGGGCGGCAAGGTTGCGCCCTACTCCCGGGACGTATCTCCGAGCGAAGTTGGCGTAAACACCATGACCTTCAGCACATCGGAATGGAACTCGCGGCGGTAGAGCACCAGCACCACGCCGGTGGTAACCGCCATGAAGAACCAGGGATTGATAAACCAGGCCAGCGTGGCCATGCCGAAATAGTAGGCGCGCAGACCAAAGTTGAACTGGTTGGCAGCCATCGACAGCACGCGCGCCGCGCGCTCGGCGAATGCCTTGCGCTCGAGGTCATTGACGTTGCGCTCACCAGCCATCGGTGCCGACGCGACTAGGACCGCGCCGAAGTTGTATTGGCGCATGCACCAGCTGAAGGTGAAGAAGGCATAGACGAAGACCACGGCCAGGCCGAGCAGCTTGATTTCCGACAGCCCGCGACTGACCGGCTGGGCGAGCGGCAGATCGGCGAGCAGGGAAACGGCGCGATCAGACGCACCGAGCGCTGTGAGGATGCCGGCAAGGATGATCAGTGTGCTGGAGGCGAAGAACGATGCGTTGCGCTCGAGATTACCGATAACGTTGGCATCGGCAATCCGGTTGTCGCGCTGCAGCAGTCGCTGCATCCAGTCCTGGCGATAGAGATGCAGCACACTTGCCAGGCAGGCCGTGTCACGCCCGCGCCAGCTTGCGTAACGGGTATAGCCCACCCAGCAGACGACGAACCAGATGACCGCGGCGACGTCGGGCGTTAGCAGTTCGGTTAAGGCCATGGCCTGTCCTCTTCAAACCTGACGCGATTATAGCCAGCTGCCATCTACCGCTGCGCTGCGCTCAGACGCGCGCAGGAGCGGCCAGCAGGCGATCCGCGGCGGCCGCGAGCATCAGCGTGATGAGCGCCGGCAGCAGCCATCCCATGCTCTGCCCCGCCAGCGGGAGTTCACCGAAGAAGGCTGGCACTGCGTCACCGAAGCCGGCTGCCGCCATGCCGTCGACGAAACCGAACACCAGGGTGACCGCCATCACCGGCATCATCACCCGGGCGGGCGAACGCCACAGCCGGTCGGCCAGGCTGAGCGCAACCAAGACGATCGCCAGCGGGTAAAGCCCTACCAGTACCGGGACCGAGACACTGATCAGCTGGGTCAATCCCTGATTGGCCACCAGCAGGCTGAACAGCGAGAAGGTGATCACCACGCTGCGGTAGGATACCGGCAGCAGGTTGCTGAAGAACTCACCACACGCAGCCGTGAGCCCTACCGCCGTCGTCAGGCATGCGAGGGTGATGACTGCGGCGAGCAACAGGCTGCCCGTCGTGCCAAAGGTGTGCTGTACGTAGGTCGTGAGCACCTGCACGCCATTCTGCGCATCGGCGGCGATGCCCTGGCTGGTTGCGCCCAGGTAGAACAACGCCAGATACACCGCCGAAAGCCCGACGGCGGCGATCACGCCGGCAATCATCGAATAGCGCGTCACCAGCGCCGCATCGGTCACCCCATGGTCGCGGATGGCGGTCGCGATGACGATGCCGAAAACCAGGGCGCCCAGGGTGTCCATGGTCAGGTAGCCCTCGAGAAAGCCCTTGAGCATCGGCGCGCTGCGATAACTCTCGGCACTGACCCCGATCTCGCCGGCGGGAAGAAACAGCGCGGCGCCGCCAAGCAGGATCAGTGAAAGCAACAGCACGGGAGTGATGATCTTGCCGACGTTCTCTACCAGGCGCCCGGGATTGAGCACCAGCACCAGCACCGCCGCAAAGAACAGCAGCGTATAGATCAGCAAAGGCGTACCGCTGTCGCCAGTGAACGGGGCGATGCCCATTTCGAACGACACCACGGCGGTTCGCGGCGTCGCGAACAGCGGCCCGATGGCCAGGTACACAGCTATCGCCAGCAGCGTTCCGGCGAACCGGCCCAGAGGCGCAGTCAGGCGGTCCATCCCGCCGCCGACGCGAGCGAGCGCGACGACCGTCAGCAGCGGCAGGCCCACGCCTGTCAGCAGAAAGCCGGCTGCCGCCTGCCAGATATGTTCGCCTGCGGCCAGTCCGGCGCTGGGCGGGAAAATGATGTTGCCGGCGCCGAGAAACAGCGCAAAGGTCATGAAACCAAGGGCGACGAGGTCAAAGCCTTTCAAACGAGTCATGGGAAAACATTACCAGGGGAATGCGCCGCCGCCGCGCCAGCGAGCGTGTTGCTCGAGCGATGGGCGATTCGGGACGACGGGAAACGGAAACGATGTGGGGATTTCTCCAGGGGTAAGGGAAATGTCACCCGGCCGGTTGAGCCAGGCCCTGCGTGACACGCATCTCTCGTGAAGACGGCGCCATGATGGGAGGCGCGCATGATGCCATGATCGGCCGAGCATGCCGACCGCTTTGTGCCCACAAACGAAAGGGCCACCCGAAGGTGGCCCTGTCACGGCGCTGGTCAGGCGCCCTTCATTTCCCAACCTGTCACGTCAGCCAGGGCCTTGCCAATATCGGCCAGCGAACGCACCGTTCGCACGCCCGCGTCCTGCAGCGCAGCGAACTTTTCCTCCGCCGTGCCCTTGCCTCCGGAGATGATCGCTCCGGCATGCCCCATTCGCTTGCCCGCCGGTGCGGTAACGCCCGCGATGTACGACACCACCGGCTTTGTCACGTTGGCCTTGATGAAGGCCGCCGCCTCTTCCTCGGCCGAACCACCGATCTCGCCGATCATGACGATTGCCTCGGTCTGAGGGTCGTTCTGGAAAAGCTCCAGGATGTCGATGAAGCTCGAGCCGGGAATCGGATCGCCACCAATGCCGACACAGGTGGACTGGCCGAAGCCCGCATCGGTCGTCTGCTTGACCGCCTCGTAGGTCAGCGTGCCCGAACGCGAAACGATGCCTACCTTGCCCGGCTGGTGGATGTGCCCGGGCTGAATGCCGATCTTGCATTCGCCCGGGGTGATTACACCTGGGCAGTTCGGACCGATCAGACGCACACCGAGCTCATCGCACTTGATCTTGACCTCCAGCATATCCAGCGTCGGGATGCCTTCGGTGATGCATACGATCAGCTTGATGCCGCCAAACGCGGCTTCGAGGATCGAGTCCTTGCAGAAAGGTGCCGGTACGTAGATTACCGAGGCGTCGGCGCCGGTGGCTTCCACGGCTTCCTTGACCGTATTGAACACCGGCAGACCAAGATGCATGGTGCCGCCCTTGCCGGGCGTCACCCCACCGACCATGCGCGTGCCATAGGCGATGGCCTGCTCGGAGTGGAAGGTTCCTTGTGAGCCGGTAAAGCCTTGGCAGATGACCTTGGTGTCCTTGTTGATCAGAATGCTCATTGCTTGCCCTCCGCGGCTTTGACTACCTGAATGGCCGCATCGGTCAGGCTCTGCGCCCCGATGATGTTCAGCCCGCTCTCGCTCAGCATCTTCGCGCCCAGCTCGGCGTTGTTGCCCTCCAGGCGCACGACCACGGGCACCTTGACCCCCACCTCGCGCACTGCACCGATGATCCCCTCGGCGATCATGTCGCAGCGCACGATACCGCCGAAGATGTTCACCAGCACTGCGGCGACATTGCTATCCGAGAGAATGATCTTGAACGCTTCGGTAACGCGCTCTTCCGTTGCGCCACCGCCGACATCGAGGAAGTTCGCCGGACGGCCGCCGTGCAGGTTGACGATGTCCATGGTCCCCATCGCCAGGCCGGCACCGTTGACCATGCAACCGATGTTGCCGTCGAGCGCGACGTAATTGAGTTCCCACTTGGCCGCATGCGCCTCGCGTGGGTCGTCCTGGGAAGGGTCGGCCATGTCGCGCAGCTTCGGCTGTCGATAGATGGCGTTGCCGTCGATATTGAGCTTGGCGTCAAGGCAATGCAGGTTGCCATCTTTCTTGATGACCAGCGGATTGACCTCTAGCAGGGCCAGATCGTAGTCCTGAAACAGCTTGGCCAGGCCAACGAAGATGTGGACGAACTGCTTCACCTGATCGCCCTTGAGCCCGAGCTGGAATGCCAGCTCCCGTGCCTGGAAGGGCTGCGCGCCGACCAACGGATCGATGGTGGCCTTGAGAATCTTCTCCGGCGTGTCGTGTGCGACCTTCTCGATGTCGACACCGCCCTCGGTGGATGCCATGAACACGATACGGCGGCTCGAGCGGTCCACGACTGCACCCAGGTAGAGTTCCTTGTCGATATCGGTAGCCGCCTCAACCAGGATCTTGCTGACCGGCTGCCCATTCGCATCGGTCTGGTAGGTCACCAGCCGCTTGTCCAACCACTGCTGGGCGAACGCACGCGCCTCGTCTTTGCTGCGTACCAGCTTGACACCACCGGCCTTGCCGCGACCACCGGCATGGACCTGAGCCTTGACCACCCACTCGGTGCCCCCGATCTTGTCACAGGCTTCGGCGGCCTCCTTCGGGCTGTCTACCGCGTAGCCTTTCGACACCGGCAATCCATATTCTGCAAACAGCTGCTTACCTTGGTACTCGTGAAGATTCATGCTTCTTACCGTTATCAGGTACCGCATTTAAGCAAGGCGTTGCCCTGCCCCCTTCAAGTCCCTGAAAACTATCGCCGATACCTTTCAAGGACCTGATTGCTCATGAAAACATCCTACTTTAGTCAAAGAAAAGCCCGGCGTGTTCAGAACAGGCCGGGCTTTTGTACCACGTGATTCGCTTAGCGCTTCTTGCGATTCGCGATGTGAATGGCGTGGCCATTTACTGCCAGCGCAGCCTCATGCAAGGCCTCGGACATGGTCGGGTGCGAGAACACCATCATGCCGAGATCTTCGGCACTGGTGCCGAATTCCATGCCGATTGCACCTTGCTGCACCAGCTCCGCGGCAGCCGGCCCCATCACGTGGACACCCAGAACACGATCGGTCTTGGCATCGGCGATGACCTTGACCAGACCGGCGGTATCGTTGGCGGCCATGGCGCGACCACTGGCAGCGAACGGGAATACACCGACGTTCACCTCGACGCCTTCGGCCTTCAGCGCCTGCTCGGACTTGCCGACCCATGCGATTTCCGGGTGCGTGTAGATCACCGACGGGATCAGGTCGTAGTTCATCTGAGTCTTGTGACCGGCAATGCGCTCGGCAACCATCACGCCCTCTTCGGAGGCCTTGTGCGCAAGCATGGCGCCACGCACCACGTCGCCGATAGCGTATACACCCGGCACATTGGTCGCGCATTGATCGTCGACATAGATGAAGCCGCGCTCGTCAAGCGTAACTTCCGAGTCGGCAGCCAGCAGATCGGCAGTCACCGGACGACGGCCGACCGCAACGATCAGCTTGTCGAAGGTCTGCTGCTGCTCGCCTTCGGCGTTGGTGTAGCTGACGGTGACCTGGTCGCCCTTGATCTCGGTGCCGGTAACGCGCGCGCCGAGCAGAATGTTCAGACCCTGCTTGGACAGTACCTTGAAGGCTTCCTTGGCGATCTGCTCATCAGCCGCCGGCAGGAACTTGTCCATTGCTTCGATGACGGTGACTTCGGCACCCAGGCGGGCCCAGACCGAACCGAGTTCGAGGCCGATGACGCCCGCACCGATCACACCGAGCTTGCCGGGAACAGTCTGGAAGTCCAGGGCGCCGGTAGAGTCGACGATGATCTTCTGGTCCACCGGTGCCGGCGGAATGTTCACCGGGGTCGAACCCGAGGCGAGGATGACATTCTCGGCCGCCAGCGTTTGCACGCTGCCGTCGGTACTCGTGACTTCGACCTGCTTGCCCGCCAGCAGCTTGCCGTGGCCTTCGAAGACGGTCACGCCGTTGGCCTTCATCAGCGCCGAAACGCCGCCGGTCAGGTTCTTAACGATCTGGTCCTTGCGCGCGACCATGGTCGGCACGTCCATCTTGACCTCGCCGGTCGAGATGCCGTGAACATCGAAACTGGCATGCGCCTCGTGATACTTGTAGGAGCTATCCAGCAGTGCCTTGGACGGGATGCACCCAACGTTCAGACAGGTCCCGCCGAGCGCGAGCTTGCCGTCCTTGCCCTTGTACTTTTCGATGCAGGCAGTCTTCAGGCCCAGCTGCGCGGCGCGGATAGCGGCGACATAGCCACCTGGGCCCGCACCGATGACGATGACGTCGAATTTCTCGCTCATTACCAATCCTCTTTCCTAAGCGGCAAACGAAAAGCCACGAGCCGCAAGCGGTGCCGGGCATATCACCAGCTGACCGCCCACCGCCCGTGGCTGCCTTGTCAGATGTCCAGCAGCAGGCGAGCCGGATCTTCCAGCAGGTCCTTCATGGTGACCAGGAAGGTTACCGCCTCTTTGCCGTCGATCAAACGGTGATCATAGGACAGCGCCAGGTACATCATCGGCAGGATGACCACCTGACCATTGACCGCCATCGGGCGCTCCTGAATCTTGTGCATGCCGAGAATAGCGGTCTGCGGCGGGTTGACGATCGGCGTCGACAGCAGCGAACCAAACACACCGCCATTGGAGATGGTGAAGGTACCGCCGGTCATTTCCTCGATCGTCAGCTTGCCGGCCTTGGCCTTCTTGCCGAATTCGGCAATGCCGCCTTCGACTTCGGCGAGGCTCATGTGTTCGGCGTTACGCAGCACCGGAACGACCAGGCCGCGATCACTGGAGACGGCCACGCCGATGTCCTGGTAACCGTGATAGACGATGTCGTTGCCGTCGATGGACGCATTGACGCCAGGCTGACGCTTCAGCGCTTCGACCGCGGCCTTGACGAAGAAAGACATGAAGCCCAGGCGTACGCCATTGTGCTTCTTCTCGAACAGGTCCTTGTACTTGGAGCGCAGCTCCATGATCGGCTTCATGTTGACCTCGTTGAAAGTGGTCAGCATGGCCATGGAGGACTGCGCTTCGACGAGGCGCTCGGCAACCTTGGCGCGCAGGCGAGTCATCGGGACGCGCTTCTCGACGCGATCGCCCGCGGCAAAGATCGGTGCGGCGGCAGCCGGTGCGGCCGGCTTGGCAGCTGCAGCAGGTGCAGACTTCTTCGCCTCGATGGCGGCGACGACGTCTTCCTTCGTTACGCGGCCGTCTTTGCCGGTCCCGCGGATGCTGTTCGGATCGATGCCGTTCTCTTCGGCCAGCTTGCGCGCGGCCGGAGCGAGGATCTGCTCCTCGGCGGAAGCGGCAGGCGCGGACTCGGCAGCCGCTTGCGGAGCAGCAGCAGCAGCCGGAGCCGAGGCAGGCGCGGCAGCAGCGGAGGCACCCGCCTCGAGCTTGCCGAGCAGCTCACCGCTGAGCACGGTGTCGCCTTCGTTCTTGACGATCTCGGTAAGCACGCCGTCAGCCTCGGCAAGCACTTCCATGACCACCTTGTCTGTCTCGATGTCGACGATCAGCTCATCACGCTTGACGGCCTCGCCAGGCTTCTTGTGCCAGGTCGCGACGGTACCGTCGGCAACGGATTCCGGGAATGTAGGGGCTTTGATCTCGATAGCCATTATCGGGGGTCCTATTGATTCGTTGTCTACGTCGAGGCCGCGCATCGCGCGGCCTCTTGCAGCTGGGTTTTAAACGGTGAACGCGTCCTGCAGCAGCTTCTCTTGCTGCTCGGCGTGCATGGAGGCATAACCGACCGCGGGGGCCGCAGACGCTTCGCGCCCGGCGTACTGAAGGAACAGGTCCTTCTTGTGCGCGGTGGCGACACGCCGCATATGGTGCTGGCTGCAGTACCAGGCGCCCTGGTTCATCGGCTCTTCCTGACACCAGACGATGTGCTTGAGGTTCTGGTACGGCGCCAGGACTTCGGCCAGGTCGTCTTCCGGGAACGGGTACAGCTGCTCGATCCGGATGATCGCGATATCCTCGCGGCCTTCGTTGCGACGCTTTTCCAACAGGTCGTAATACACCTTGCCGCTACACAGCACCACACGCTCGACCTTCGCAGCGTCGATCGGATCGATCTCCGGCAGCACGGTCTGGAACGAGCCCTGAGTCAGCTCCTCCAGCGTCGAGATAGCCAGCTTGTGGCGCAGCAGCGACTTCGGCGTCAGCGCAACCAGCGGCTTGCGCAGCGGGCGAATCGCCTGACGACGCAGCATGTGGTAGACCTGCGCCGGCGTCGAAGGCACGCAAACCTGGATGTTGTGCTCGGCGCACAGCTGCAGGTAGCGCTCCAGACGCGCGGAGGAGTGCTCAGGCCCCTGACCTTCGTAGCCATGCGGCAACAGCATCGTCAGACCGCAGAGGCGCCCCCACTTCGCTTCACCACTGCTGATGAACTGGTCGATCACCACCTGGGCACCGTTAGCGAAGTCGCCGAACTGCGCTTCCCACACCACCAGCGCGTTGGGCGTGGTCGTGGCGTAGCCGTATTCGAACGCCAGTACGGCTTCTTCCGAAAGGAACGAGTCGTACAGCGTGAAGTTCGGCTGCTCCTGATAAAGGTGCTGCAGCGGAATGAAGGTCGAGCCATCCTTCTGGTTGTGCAGCGCGGCATGGCGGTGCGAGAAGGTGCCACGACCGACGTCCTGGCCGGTGATACGTACTGGATGGCCTTCGAACAGCAGCGTTGCGTAAGCCATGGTTTCGGCGAAACCCCAGTTGATCGGCATCGCCCCTGCCGCCATCTTGGTCCGGTCCTCGAGAATCTTCGAGACCTGACGCTGAACGACGAAGCCTTCCGGAACTTGCAACAGCTTGTTGGCGAGCTCCTGCAGGGTCTTCAGATCGAAGCTGGTGTCGTGCCGCGCGGTCCAGGCGTGCCCCAGGTACGGCCGCCAGTCGACGAACAGCTCCGGGTTCGGCTCCTTGACCAGACTCTTGACCACGTGCAGACCGTTGTCGAGCGCCTGACGGTACTCGTCTACGCGGGCCTGAACTTCCTCGCTGCTGAGAACGCCTGCACTGATCAGCGCATCCGCGTAGTGCTCGCGAGTCGTGCGCTGCTTGGCGATCTTCTGGTACATCAGCGGCTGGGTACCGCTCGGCTCGTCGGCCTCGTTGTGGCCGCGGCGGCGATAGCAAACCAGGTCGATGACGATGTCCCGCTTGAACTGCATGCGGTAGTCAACGGCCAGCTGACTGACGAACAATACGGCTTCCGGATCATCGGCATTCACGTGGAAGATCGGCGCCTGGATCATTTTCGCCACGTCGGTCGCGTATTCCGTCGAACGAGCGTCTTCCTGCTTGCTGGTCGTGAAGCCGACCTGGTTGTTGACGACCAGACGAATCGTGCCGCCAGTTTTGAAGGCGCGAGTCTGAGACATCTGGAACGTCTCCATGACCACGCCCTGACCAGCGAAAGCGGCATCACCGTGGATAGTGATTGGCAGCACCTTGTCGCCGACCGGATCGTAACGCCGATCCTGACGTGCGCGCACCGAACCCTCGACCACCGGAGAAACGATCTCCAGGTGAGACGGGTTGAACGCCATCGCGAGGTGAATTTCACCGCCCGGAGTCATCACGTTGGAGGAAAAGCCCTGGTGGTATTTAACGTCACCGGAACTCAGGCCTTCGACCTTCTTGCCCTCGAACTCGTCGAACAAGTCGCGCGGATTCTTGCCGAGCGTGTTAACCAGGACGTTCAGACGGCCACGGTGAGCCATCCCGATGACGACTTCCTTCACGCCGTAGGATCCCGAGCGCTGAATCAGCTCGTCGAGCAGCGGAATGAGGCTCTCGCCACCTTCCAGACCAAAGCGTTTGGTGCCCGGATATTTGGTACCGAGGTACTTTTCCAGACCTTCTGCAGCGGTCAGGCGCTCAAGCAGATGGCTCTTGATCTCAGCGGAGAACTGCGGCCGGCCGCGCACGCTCTCGACGCGCTGGATGAACCAGTTGCGCTGTTCAGAATCGACGATATGGGCAAACTCAGCGCCGATAGTGCGGCAATATGTCTCTTGAAGCGCCTCGACGATTTCGCGCAGAGTTGCCTGATCCTTGCCGATCGCCAGGTCACCCGTACGAAAAACGGTATCGAGATCGCCGTCGGTCAAGCCATAGTTGTTGATCGACAGGTCGGCCGGAACGGGACGCTGCTGCAGACTGAGCGGGTCCAGCTGAGCAGCTTGGTGGCCACGCAGGCGATAAGCCTGAATCAAGCGCAGGACTTCCACCTGCTTCTTCTCGTGCTCACTGCTGACGGCACCAGCAGACACCGGCTGTGCGCGGCGCTGGTTCTTCGCCAACAGCACGAAGTGATCGCGAACAGTCGAATGCGACACGTCCGCTGCGCCGGTGCTGGAAGGCAGCTTCTGGAAATAGTTGCGCCATTCTTCAGGCACAGCGTTGGGGTCGTGCAGATAGAGCTCGTATAGCTCTTCCACATAGGCAGCGTTACCACCGGATAGGTGTGCGCTGTCCCACATGCGCTGCATTACGCTTTCTTGCATGTCTGGTCACCTTCGATAAGGAGACACCACCAGCGTGGAGACCGCAGCATGACTTCCCAAGTTCTGAAGCAGCGACTCAGGTAAAGCCACTACGGACCGCGCAGATAGTTCCGGATATTCCGGATGCTCCTGCTGGTCATCAAATTTTCAGAGTGTGACCCCGGCTTTGTGAGCTGGGATCCCTACTAAAACCACGGCGCCTAAGCTGGCGCCGTGGGTACTACGGGTAACGCACGGGCCGGGCCAGCATCCACACCGATCCAACCCTGCCACCTCAGGTGGCGCTTTGCAGCAACATGTTGCGCACGTGGCCGATGGCCTTTGTCGGGTTCAACCCTTTCGGGCAAACACTTACGCAGTTCATGATGCCGCGGCAGCGGAACACACTGAACGGGTCATCCAATGCCGCCAGACGGTTTTCCGTCTCGGTGTCGCGGCTGTCGGCCAGGAAACGGTAGGCCTGCAGCAGCGCGGCGGGACCAAGGAACTTGTCAGGGTTCCACCAGAAGGACGGACAGCTGGTCGAGCAGCAAGCGCACAGGATGCACTCGTACAGACCGTCCAGCTTCTCACGCTCTTCCGGGCTTTGCAGACGTTCGATGGCCGGAGCCGGCGTATCGTTCATCAGGTACGGGCGAACTTTCTCGTACTGCTTGTAGAAGATGCCCATATCGACCACCAAGTCACGAATGACCGGCAAACCAGGCAACGGACGGATAACCAGCTTGTTGCCCTTGACCACGGCGGACAAGGGCGTGATGCAGGCCAGGCCATTCTTACCGTTGATATTCATACCGTCGGAGCCGCAGACGCCTTCGCGGCAGGAGCGACGATACGAGAAACCCTGGTCCTGTTCCTTGATCAGAGCCAGGACATCGAGAACCATCAGGTCTTTCCCGTCGGTGTTGACCTGGAAGTCCTGCATGAAGGGCTTCTCGTCCTGCTCCGGGTTGTAGCGATAAACACTCACTTGCAACATATCGGTGACCTCAGTAAGTCCGGACCTTCGGCTCGAATGCCGGAACGGTCTTCGGAGCGAAGTTCACGGCACGCTTGCCTACCCGCTTCTCGCCGGGGAAGTACAGGGTGTGGCACAGCCAGTTCTCGTCATCACGCTCTTCGAAATCTTCACGAGCATGGGCGCCGCGGGACTCCTTGCGCGCCTCAGCCGCAACGGCAGTAGCCTCGGCCACTTCGAGCAGGTTCTGGAGCTCGAGCGCTTCGATACGCGCGGTATTGAACGCCTGGCTCTTGTCGGCGATCTTGACGTTGGCAATGCGCTGACGCAGATCCGACAGCTGAGCGATACCCTTCTGCATGTACTCGCCGGTACGGAACACGCCGAAGTAGTTCTGCATGCAGTTCTGCAGCTCTTTGCGCAGCGGCGCAACGTCTTCGCCAGTGGTCCGCTCGTTCACGCCTGCAAGGCGAGCCAGGGCCACGTCGAGGTCGGTTTCGCTCGCACCGCGGTGCTCGATACCTTCCTTCAGCGCCTTCTCCAGGTGCAGACCGGCAGCACGACCGAACACCACGAGGTCGAGCAGCGAGTTGCCACCCAGACGGTTGGCGCCATGTACGGATACGCAGGCCACTTCGCCCACCGCGAACAGACCGTCGATGATCTTGTCGTTGCCGTTGGCGTCCTGAGTAATCGCCTGACCATGGATGTTGGTGGCGATACCACCCATCATGTAGTGGCAGGTCGGAACAACCGGCACCGGTGCAACGACCGGATCAACGTGAGCAAAGGTCTTCGACAGCTCACAGATACCTGGCAGGCGGCTATGCAGCACTTCCTCGCCCAGGTGATCCAGCTTCAACATCACGTGGTCGCCATCCGGGCCACAGCCGTTACCCGCCAGGATTTCCTTGACCATCGAGCGTGCAACGACGTCGCGACCAGCCAGGTCCTTCGCGTTCGGCGCGTAACGCTCCATGAAGCGCTCGCCGTGCTTGTTGATCAGGTAACCACCTTCACCGCGGCAACCTTCGGTTACCAGCACACCGGCACCCGCGATACCGGTCGGGTGGAACTGCCACATCTCGATGTCCTGCACCGGTACGCCGGCGCGCAGCGCCATGCCGACACCGTCACCGGTGTTGATCAGGGCGTTGGTGGTCGATGCGTAGATACGGCCGGCACCGCCGGTGGCCAGAACCGTGGCCTTGGAGCGAATGTAGACGGTTTCGCCATTCTCGATGCAGATGGCGATGACACCGACCACTGCGCCATCCTGGTTTTTCACCAGGTCGACTGCATACCACTCGTTGAGGAAGGTGGTGTCGTTTTTCAGGTTGCCCTGATAAAGGGTGTGCAGCAGCGCGTGGCCGGTACGGTCGGCAGCGGCACAGGTACGGGCAGCCTGGCCACCCTTGCCGTAGTCCTTGGACTGACCGCCGAACGGACGCTGGTAGATGCGACCGGTTTCGGTGCGGGAGAACGGCAGGCCCATGTGCTCGAGTTCGAACACGGCTTCCGGGCCGACCGAGCACATGTATTCGATCGCGTCCTGGTCACCGATATAGTCGGAGCCCTTGACGGTATCGTACATGTGCCAACGCCAGTCATCGTTCGGGTCGGCAGAGGCGATCGCACAGGTGATGCCACCCTGAGCAGACACGGTGTGCGAACGGGTCGGGAAGACCTTGGTAACCACGGCGGTCTTATGCCCCGACTGGGAGAGCTGCAGCGCAGCGCGCATACCGGCGCCACCACCGCCAACGATGATGGCATCGAAGGAAAGCGTACGAATGTTAGCCATGAATCAGATACCCCACAGAATCTGTACGCCCCAGACGAAGAAGGTGAACATGGCAATGCCACACACCGCCTGGAACAGGAAACGCACGCCGGTAGCCCACTTACCGATCGCCATGTTGGTCAGGTAGTCAGTGGAAATCGTCCACATACCGACCCACGCATGCACGCTAAGCGAAACCAGCGCCAGCAGACTGAAGATGCGCATCCAGTTGGCCGAAAAAAGTTCGCGCCACTGAGCGAATTCCAACCCTGGGTTGGCAATCAGGTATCCGAGAAGAAACAGGAAATAAGCCGCCAGCACGACTGCCGACACACGCTGCGCCATCCAGTCATACAGACCTGAACGCGAGAAGTTGGTGACGTTGGTTACCATATCCACACTCCCGCCAAAACGATCAGTACCGCAGAAACGATGATGACGATCTTCGAGCCCAGCTTGCCGCCCTCAAGCGTCTCACCGTGACCCGTATCCATCACCAGGTGGCGAATGCCAGCGACCAGGTGATAGAGAAGCGCCGAAAGCAGCGCCCAGACAATCAGCTTGGCCAATGGGCTGCTCAGGTAGCCTCGCACCTCATCGAAGCCTTCTGGCGAAGACAGCGATGCATCGAGCGCGAACAGCATGAGCGCGATACCGATGAACAGGATGACACCGGATACACGGTGGAGAATCGACGTGTAAGCAGTGATTGGGAGTTTTATTGTCCTAAGATCTAGGTTTACAGGTCGTTGGCTTTTCACGGCTTCTTTTCACACTTGAGAGCCCCAGAGCGCAGGGCAAAGTTGTTGGGAAGAGTACGCAGCAGTACCCGCTACCCACGAGTGACAACCTACAGATTTCCGCCTGTAAGGCCCCTGCCGGTCGGTGCCGGAGTATAAACAGTTAGGTCACTAAGCACAATGTGGTGAAGTGCCACTAAAGGCTGATGGCGACCCCTATATAAATGCCGTAAACAGTCAGCCCAGCGCTGCACAGACACCCCCGAACCCCCTCTGCAGCGAGGCTCTGCGCAAATTGACTTTGCGATTTATCACACTATAGTGATGCGGGCCCTGCGTGGGGGGCCATGATGATTCCAAGCACAAAACAGGAGGCCATGCATGGCTGACAAGAAAGCGCAGTTGATCATCGAGGGCGCCGCCCCCGTCGAACTGCCCGTTTATTCCGGTACCGTAGGGCCTGACGTTATAGATGTACGAAGCCTGGGGACCTCCACGGGTCACTTCACCTTCGATCCGGGCTTCATGTCCACCGCCTCTTGCGAATCCAAGATCACCTACATCGACGGTGACCAGGGCATCCTGCTGCATCGTGGCTATCCGATCGAGCAGCTGGCCGAAAAATCCGACTACCTGGAAACCTGCTACCTGCTGCTCAATGGCGAGCTGCCCACCGTCGAGCAGAAAGCCAAGTTCGTCGACACCATCAAGAACCACACCATCGTTCACGAGCAGCTGAAAACGTTCCTCAACGGCTTCCGCCGCGATGCTCATCCGATGGCTGTCATGTGCGGCATCGTGGGTGCACTTTCCGCCTTCTACCACGACTCGCTGGATATCAATAATCCGCAGCATCGTGAAATCTCCGCGCATCGACTGATCGCGAAGATGCCGACCATCGCCGCGATGGTCTACAAGTACTCCATGGGTCAGCCGCTGATGTATCCGCGCAACGACCTGAACTATGCAGAAAACTTCCTGCACATGATGTTCAACACCCCGGCCGAGGTTAAGCCGATCAGCCCGGTGTTGGCCAAGGCGATGGATCGGATCTTCATCCTCCACGCTGACCATGAGCAGAACGCATCGACTTCGACTGTCCGCCTGGCGGGCTCGACCGGCGCCAACCCGTTCGCCTGTATCGCCGCCGGCATCGCCGCGCTGTGGGGCCCGGCTCACGGCGGCGCCAACGAAGCCGTACTCACCATGCTGGACGAGATCGGCGACGTGTCCAACATCGAGAAGTTCCTGGCCAAGGCCAAGGACAAGAACGATCCGTTCAAGCTGATGGGCTTCGGTCACCGCGTGTACAAGAACTTCGACCCGCGCGCCAAGGTCATGAAGCAGACCTGCGATGAGGTTCTGGGCGAGCTGGGCATCAACGATCCGCAGCTCGAACTCGCGATGAAGCTGGAAGAGATCGCCCTGAGCGACCCCTACTTCGCCGAGCGTAACCTGTACCCGAACGTGGACTTCTACTCGGGCATCATCCTCAAGGCCATCGGCATTCCGACCAGCATGTTCACGGTCATCTTCGCGATGTCGCGGACTGTCGGCTGGATTTCCCACTGGAAGGAAATGATCGCTTCGGGCCAGAAGATTGGCCGCCCGCGTCAGCTCTACACTGGCCCCGCCAAGCGCGATCTGCCGCGCTAAAACAGGCTGGTTTAAAAAAGAAGGCTGCCTAGGGCAGCCTTCTTTTTTCTCCTACGGGCGCACTCAACGCTTTTCGGCGCGCTCGCGCAGATTACGCAAGGTGTTCAAAGGCGCCTCGACCACGAACTTATTGGCCAGCCAGGACGGCACGCTACCACCCGGCTCGGTGTGCACCTGATAGATCACCTCGACTTCACCGCCGGGTTGCGGATTCATCTCCCAGAAGCCCTCCACTTCGCTCACACGAACATAGCCATCCTCTTCCGGAAGGTACTGGGGAAGCCCTTTCAGGTCACGACGCAGCCCGCCGTTCTTGAGCTCACTTTCCGTTACCTGAACCACGGAGTCACGCGGAGTGACTGGCCAGGGGGTATTGAAACGGGTATAGGTTACCGCTGTGCTTCCCTCCTGCTTGAGCAGTTTCTGCTCCTTGCACTCGTGGATCCACGCACAGGCGCCGCCAACGTCTTCCTGGAGCTTCTTGAGTGTTGCGACATCCGTATCCATCATCGCGACGCCGCGATAGGCCTTGTACTTCGAACCCGGGACCGTCTGCAAATAGACCTTGACGCCATCCTCCTCCTTGGCCAGCTCCCAGCCTTCGGCGGCCTGCACGGAAAGCAGCGGCAACATCAGCAAGGCACCCACAACGCAACCTTTCAAATTCATGCTTCACCTTTTTGTTGTATGCGAATCGGACCGGTCAGGCCGTGGCTTGTTCAAGCCAACCAAGAATCCGCACAGCATCTTCGCGGTCCTGACCGCAAATCGCCGGCTCGGCCTGGAAAGCCGAGCACACCGCCGGCCTTTCAGCATCGCCGAAAATCAGGCAGCGGAACTGCGCCGAAAGCTGAGCACAGCGCACCCCTGCGGGTTTGCCTTGTGGCATGCCAGGTATAGGCGAACTGATGGAAGGAGCGATGCAACATGCCCCGCATCCGGAACGACACTCCATTGGCGACTCCTGACCGAATCACGAACGAAATATTAGTTTGCGGTCACGCCGAACGCACCCCTCGCTGACATTTCGTTACGCGACGCCCTTTTCTACCGAGATCGAACCGCCTGGCCAGGTGACGACGTTTGGACGCTTGGGCATACTGGCCACCCATTTTTAACTCATGCAAGGTAGCAGCATGTTCAAGGTTAACGAGTACTTCGATGGCACCGTCAAATCCATCGCCTTCGATATGGCCGAGGGCCCTGCCACGGTTGGCGTAATGGCACCAGGTGAGTACGAATTTGGTACGAGCCAACTGGAAGTCATGCACGTTATTGCCGGCAGCCTGGATGTGAAGCTGCCCGATGCCGAGGATTATCGGACATTTGCTGCTGGAACTCAGTTTACAGTTCCCGCCAATAGCAAGTTCCAGCTAAAGGTCGCCGTAGATACTGCGTATCTCTGCGAGTATCGCTAACAGCCAAGTTACTGGCCGACCGATTAGCGAGCGGAAAAAAAGCGCTGGCAATGCCAGCGCTTTTTGCAATCCCGAGCCAACTTAGGCGTTGGGCCCGATGGCGTCCCAACCGTTCTTGACCTCTGACAGCAACGATGCCACTTCGTCGAGCTTGCTAACGTCGTTATGGCGACTGGCCTCGAACAGGCGCATCGTCATATATTCGTAAAGACGTTCGAGATTCTCAGCCAGCTCACCCCCGGCCTCCTTGTCCAGCACGTCACGCAACCCGCCGACGATGTTGATTGCCTTACCAATCAGCACACCTTTCTCCGCATACGCTTGGCGCAGCATCGCGCCACGAGCCTGGGCAATTCGGTCAAGCCCGCCCTGCATCAGCATCTGGATCAGACGATGCGGGTCGGCCTCGGTAACCTGCGCTTTTACGCCGACCTGCTGATATTGCCGCATTGCTGCCATAGCATTCATTGGATGAAACCCTCATCACATCAATCGCATGATCTGTTTATCGGTCAGGGCGGGCCAGACTTGAACATCGAACAGGATAAAAACTTCACCGCTGGTTAGAGCGCGGAAGGCGAGGGAGAAGACGTAGCAAGAAGGGCTAAGGTGCTGTGGCCTGCTCCCCGATTTCAAGCTTAGTAGAGTCCGCTTTCCGAGCAGGAGACGGCAAGGGTTCTACCCCATTTCCACGGACGGTTTTGAAAGGGCTGAAAACTTCAAATCTTGCCGGGCGACTCTACGACGCATTCGTGGGTTATGAAACCGCTCGATGTAGTCGAATAAATCCGCCCGAGCTT
>Ga0209300_1000034_pt1 | contig 94937 bp, 83 predicted proteins | sample Shrwel_input2_RT_FD_187535 | JGI IMG/M metagenome (GOLD analysis project Ga0209300, IMG submission 187535) | Subsurface microbial communities from deep shales in Ohio, USA - Utica-3 well 1 S input2 RT (SPAdes) (version 2) ... | reverse complement strand
TGCTGAAACCGGTCAAAAAGGCCAGAATCCAGGCCTTTTGCGGCCTCCGTTAGCCCCAATCGCTTGAAAAAGCGTCACCCCGAGCGGGTTGGGGCAGTTGAAGCCGAATTTTTCAACGGCCTGCTAGAGCCCGGTTATCGGTTCATCCCCGCGCCTGCGGGGAACACGCCACAACTCCCCTTCCCAACCTGACGACCGCCGGTTCATCCCCGCGCCTGCGGGGAACACGTTGGCTTTGCTGGGATAAAACACAGCGTGGGCGGTTCATCCCCGCGCCTGCGGGGAACACCCCGGCTGATCCGGCGGCCGAGCAACTGGTGGCGGTTCATCCCCGCGCCTGCGGGGAACACATGGCGGCCATGTCCAAGCCGGAGCGCGCCGCCGGTTCATCCCCGCGCCTGCGGGGAACACGCATGACCGAGCGCGCACCGGCTCAGCGCTGCCGGTTCATCCCCGCGCCTGCGGGGAACACTCCAATCGTAAGCGTCTGATGGGCAATGGAAAATCCCTATCGCCGCAATCTACCGCGCCTGCCGGTCGGTCAGTCCGGGCTGGAGCGGTCGAGGATTGGCGGCAGTGCGATGCCGCGCGGCAGGGTGCCGTAGGCACGGCGGCTGGTGGCCAGGCGGCTGGCGATGAAGGCGTCGCTCACGGCGCTGTTGCCGGCTTCGAGCAGTAGCTTGGCCTGCAGTGCGATGGCCATGTCTTCGGTGAGCTGGCGGGCGCGGTATTGGATGTCGTCGGTGTCGTGCAGGTCGCGCTTGAGGCGGGCGATATGCGCCGCCAGATCGCGGTCGCCCTGGCCGTCACCGAGCTCGGCGAAGAAGACGTCGAGCACACCGGCCTCCTTCGACAGTGCGCGCAGCACGTCCAGGCATTGCACGTTACCCGAGCCCTCCCAGATGGAGTTGACCGGCGCCTCGCGGTAGAGGCGCGGCAGGATGGTTTCCTCGACGTAGCCGGCACCACCCAGGCACTCGCTGGCCTCGGCGATCATTTCCGGGGCGCGTTTGCAGATCCAGTACTTGCCCACCGCGGTGACCAGGCGGGCGAACTTGTCCTGGGCCTCGTCGGCCCGGTTGTCCAGTGCGTGCCCCATGCGCAGGGTCAGCGCCAGCGCCGCTTCACTCTCCAGCGCCAGGTCGGCGAGCACGTTCTGCATCAGCGGCTGGTCGAGCAATGCGCGGCCGCCGACCAGCCGATGCCGGCAATGGTGCAGCGCCTGGGTCAGCGCCTGGCGCATGAGGGAGCTGGAGCCGATCATGCAGTCGAAACGGGTCGAGGCGACCATCTCGATGATGGTCGGCACGCCGCGGCCCTCGTCGCCGACCATCCAGGCCAGCGCGCCGCGAAACTCCACTTCGCTGGAGGCGTTGGCCCAGTTGCCGAGCTTGTTCTTCAGGCGCTGGATCTGGAACGCATTGCGCGTGCCGTCCGGGCGATGGCGCGGCAGCAGGAAGCAGGACAGGCCCTTGTCGGTCTGCGCCAGGGTCAGGAAGGCGTCGCACATCGGCGCCGAGCAGAACCACTTGTGGCCGACCAGTTCGTAGGCCTGCCCCGGTCCACCGGCACCGAGCGGCAAGGCGCGGGTGGTGTTGGCGCGCACGTCGGTGCCGCCTTGCTTCTCGGTCATCGCCATGCCGATGGTGACACCGGCCTTGTCCTCCATCGGCACGTTGCGCGGGTCATATTCGGTAGCAAGGATCTTCGGCAGCCAGCGCTCGGCAAGGTCTGGCTGCAGGCGCAGCGCCGGCACGCTGGCGTAGGTCATGGTCAGAGGGCAGCTGGTGCCGGCCTCGGCCTGATTGTGCAGGTACATCAGGCCGGCGCGCGCGACCTGCGCACCGGGCTGGGGGTTGGCCCAGGGCAGCGAGGGGATGCCGTGCTCGACGGCGCAGCGCATCAGCTCGTGGTAGGCCGAGTGGAAGTCGACCTGGTCGATGCGATGGCCGTAGCGGTCATGACTGCGCAGCACCGGTTTGTTCTCGTTGGCGAGAAAGCCGGCGCCCATCAGCGGTCCACCGGCGAGCGCGCCATAGGCGTCCAGCCGCTGCTCGGCCCAGCCGCCGCCGAAGCGCGCGACCCACTGTTGCAACGGCACGTCGAGGCGGTAGAGGTTGGCCCCGTCCAGTGGCGGCACCTGGTTGGTGACCTCGTGGGTTTCGGCGCAGGCGTTGGGCAACATGGCGGGCTCCTCTTGATCGACCGGGGCGATCAGATGAGTGAAGCACGATCACCGAGGGGGCTGAAGCGAGGTTTCGGCCAAAGCGCCCGGCGATCCCCCGCTGGCGGATGCGCCTCGCGTCTCAAGCGACCCGCTCGTTGCAGCGCTCGGCACCGCAGGCCACGGCGCTACGCGGCAGGCTCAGGCTGAGGGCGAAGCAACTGCCGGCGCCCGGGCTCGAGCGATGTTCGAGCTGCCCGCCCAGCACCCTGGCCAGCAGGCTGCTGATCGCCAGGCCGATACCCAGGCCGCCATGGCGTCGGGTCAGCGAGCCGTCGAGCTGGCGGAAATGCTCGTAGACCAGCCCGTCGCCCTCTGCCGCGGCGAAACCGATCCCGCTGTCGATCACCTCCAGACGCACCGACAACGCCTCGCCCTGCTCGGCCAGACAGACCAGGCGCAGGGTCACACCGCCGTGGTCGGTGAACTTGATGGCGTTGCCCAGCAGGCGGGTCAGGCATTGCCGGATGCGCTCTTCGTCACCGACGAGCGTCTCGTCCAGGCGCGCATCGCATTCGACTCGCAGGATCAGCCCCTTGGCCTGGGCCAAGCCCTCGAATCGCTGGCGCAGCCCGTCGCCGAGCGCACGCAGGGAGAACACCGTCGGCCGTGGCGATACCCGGTTGGCGCGCAGCTCGCAGAGCAGCAGCAGGTCGTCGATCATGCCCAGCATGGTGGCGGCCGAGCCTTCGGCAATGCCCTGGAACTGCTCGCGTTCCTCGGCGCTATCGGCTTCGGGCAGCAGCTGCAGGGCCCCGGTCACGCCCATCATCGGCGTGCGCAGCTCATGGCTGACGGTCGAGAGGAACTCGTCCTTGAGGCGGTTGATTTCGGCCAGCTGGCGGTTGAGCGAGGCCAGCTCGGCGCCGGTCGCCTCGAGGATCGCCGTGCGCTCGTCGCGCAGCGTATTGATACGGTCGGCCAGGGCGAGGGAAAGCAGCGCCACTTCGATCGCCGAGCCGATCTGGCTGGCGTACATGGTGAAGAAGCTGTGCGGCAGGTAGCCCAGCACCATCAGGGTGTTGATCTGCCCGCCGACGAGCAGCGCACTCCAGGCGATGACGAAATAGCGTGCCATGCGCATGCCTCGGACCCAGGCGGCGATGCCCGCGGCGAATACCACGAGCGTGAACAGCAGGGCCAGCAATGTCGCCGCACGCAGCGACAGGCTGTAGTCGACCCACACCGCGAGCGCCATGACCACCGCCGCCATGGCCATCATCAGGATCAGCAGGCGATCGATCCACGGGCTGTGCCGATCGGTCTGCAGGAAGCTGCGGGTGAACTGGCAGCCGAACAAGCCCGCGGCGCCGATCAGCAGGGGTGTGGCGAGGTTCGCCCAGTGCGGGTTGTCGGGCCAGAAGTACTGTACGCCGGCGCCGTTGACTGACACCTGATAGAGACCAAAGGCAGCGATGTAGGCGATGTAATAGAGGTAGCTGATGTCGCGGATGCTGAGGTAGACGAACAGGTTGTACACCAGCATCACCAGCAGCACGCCGTAGATCAGCCCGAGCACGTAGATCCGGCCTGGCTGCTGCTCGAGATAGGCGTTTTCGGTCCAGAGGGTCAGCGGCACCTGCACCGATCCCTGGCTTTGCACGCGCAGGTAGACGCGCTGCGGCTGCGCCGGCTGCAGATCGAGTGCGAACAGGTAGTCGGCCTGGCGGAACTGCCGACTGTCGAACGGGTGGGTGTCGCCGGTTCGCCAGGCCAGGCGATAGCCGCCCTCGGCCGCCGGGACGAAGAGCTGGATGTCATCCAGCGGCGGATAGGCCAGCTCCAGCAGCCAGCGCCGCGCGCTGTCGGCCACCTCGGGACGGTAGGTCAGGTCCAGCCGCAGCCAGAAGGCCGAGCGCGAGTAGCCGGCATTGAGCACCGGCCGCTCGTTGGCTGTGAACCGTTCGTCAGGCAGGGCGCTCACCTCGGTGATGTCGGCCTTTCCGCTGGGGTCCTCGAACACCTGCAGATGGTGGCCGAGCGGCAGACGACCGACATGCTCGTCGAATTCGACCGCCACGGCGGGCGTCGACAGCAAGCCGAGCAGGAAGATGAACAACAACAGACGTCCCATGAGGCCTCTCGGCGGGCTGGTCGAACAACAGGGTGTGACATTAGCGCCGCAGTTATCAAAGTGGAATCACGAAAAACCCGTCGGGACGGACGGACGTTTTTCGCCACCAGGTAGGCTCAGACTACCGCCGCCGGTGTTGCGGCACATCGCCAGCCCGCGACCGGCCAGCGGGGTTTGATGATAAGCTCTCGCGCCATGTCAGTCCCCGCCCGCCAGCGCAGGCATGCTTTGCCGGTGCGGCGCGGCCCAGCGCAGGAAAACAGCCGCATGACCACCCCCACGTCGCGCCCCGTCGTTCTCTGCCTGTCCGGCCATGACCCGGTCGGCGGCGCCGGCCTGCAGGCCGACATCGAGGCGCTGCTGGCGCAGCAGTGCCACGCTGCACCGGCGGTCACCGCCCTGACCGTGCAGGACACCGTCGACGTTTCCGATTTTCGCGTACTGGATCGCGCCTGGGTGCTGGCTCAGGCCGAGGCGATCATCGCCGACCTGCCGGTCGCGGCGGTCAAGCTCGGCATGCTCGGATCGGTGGAAATGGTCGAGACGGTGCTCGAGATCATGCGCCGCCTGCCTGGCGTGCCACTGGTCTGCGACCCGGTGCTGCGCGCCGGCGGCGGCGGCTCGCTGGGCAAGGACGAAGTCGGCTATGCCCTGCGCGAGCGGCTGTTCCCGGCGTCGACCATTGCCACACCAAACCTGCCCGAAGCGCGCATTCTCGCCGAGCTGCCCGAGGGCACGGCAGACGAATGCGCCGAGCGGCTGTTGCCGCACATCGAGCACCTGCTGATCACTGGCGGCCATGGCGACGAGCATGAAGTGCACAACCGGCTCTACAGTCGTGATGGCAGCCGTCACGACTTCACCTGCGCGCGCCTGCCGGGCAGCTATCACGGCTCCGGCTGCACACTGGCCAGCGCCCTGGCCGGCCGCCTGGCGCTCGGCCAGGACGTCGCCGGAGCCGTGCGCAGCGCACTCGACTACACCTGGCGCACGCTGCGCGATGCCGAAGCGCCGGGACGTGGGCAGTACATCCCGCGGCGCCTGCCGCTGGATCTGGAGTGAGGCAGCCCGTAATGAAAACGCTTCGTGGCCTCTATGCCATCACCGACAGCCATCTGCTTGCCGACGGTCGCCTGCTGCCCTACGCCGAGGCGGCGCTGCGCGGCGGCGCACGACTGCTGCAGTACCGCGACAAGTCGCCTGAAGAGCAGCGCCGTTTGCGCGAGGCTCAGGCGCTGCAGGCGCTCTGCGAACGCTATGGCGCCGAGCTGATCATCAACGATGACGCCGAGCTTGCCGCACGCCTGGGCGTCGGCCTGCACCTGGGCCAGGACGACGGCTCGCTGTCGGCAGCACGAGCCCTGCTTGGCCGCCAGGCGATCATCGGCGCGACCTGCCATGCGCGCCTGGAACTCGCCGAGCAGGCGGTCAGCGAAGGCGCCAGCTATGTCGCCTTCGGCCGCTTCTTCGACTCACACACAAAGCCGGGTGCACCTGGCGCCGATCTCGCCCTGCTCGAGCAGGCTCGCCGCCGGCTGCACCTGCCGATCGTCGCCATCGGTGGCGTCACCCTGGATAACGCCACATCCCTCATCGCTGCCGGCGCCAGCCTGGTGGCGGTCATCCATGCGCTATTCGCCGCCGACTCGGCCGCCGAGGTCGAGCGCCGTGCGCGCGCGTTCAGCCAGTTGTTCGAATCCATCTGACCATCCACGGCGGTCATCACCGCCGCTGTTTTCCGCGAGGCCCCGCATGTCCCGTTCCGAAGCGCTTTTCAACCAGGCCCAGACCCACATCCCCGGCGGCGTGAACTCGCCGGTTCGTGCTTTCCGCAGCGTTGGCGGCACGCCGCTGTTCCTCAAGCATGCCGAGGGCGCCTATGTCATCGACGAGGACGACAAGCGCTATGTGGATTACGTCGGTTCCTGGGGGCCGGCGATCCTCGGTCACAGCCACCCACAAGTCCTCGATGCCGTACGCCGGCAACTCGACCATGGCCTGTCCTATGGCGCGCCGACTGCGATGGAAACGGCGATGGCCGAGCGCGTTTGCGCGCTGGTGCCGTCGATGGAGATGGTGCGCATGGTCAGCTCCGGCACCGAGGCGACCATGAGCGCCATCCGCCTGGCCCGTGGCTACACCGGGCGCGACGCGATCATCAAGTTCGAAGGCTGCTACCACGGCCACTCCGACAGCCTGCTGGTCAAGGCTGGCTCCGGTGCCCTGACCCAGGGCGTGCCGAGCTCGGCCGGCGTGCCGGCGGACTTCGCCAAGCACACCCTGACCCTGGCCTATAACGATCTGGCCGAAGTCCAGGCCACGCTCGAGGAGAAGGGCGAGCAGGTCGCCTGCATCATCGTCGAGCCCGTGGCTGGCAACATGAACTGCGTGCCACCAGCGCCGGGCTTCCTCCAGGGCCTGCGCCGCCTGTGCGACGCGCATGGCGTGGTATTGATCTTCGACGAGGTGATGACGGGCTTTCGCGTCGCCCTCGGTGGTGCCCAGGCCTATTACGGCGTGACCCCGGACCTGTCGACCTTCGGCAAGATCATTGGCGGCGGCATGCCGGTCGGCTGTTTTGGCGGCAAGCGCGCCATCATGGAAAAGATCGCCCCGCTCGGCCCGGTCTACCAGGCCGGTACGCTGTCAGGCAATCCGCTGGCGATGGCCGCCGGCCTGACCACGCTGGAGCTGATCAGCCGCCCCGGCTTCCACGCGGAACTGAGTGACTACACCACGCGCATGCTCGATGGCCTCAAGGCACGCGCCGACGCGGCGGGCGTCGCCTTTGTCACCACCCAGGTCGGTGGCATGTTCGGCCTCTATTTCAGCGAGGCGAGCGAGATCGTTACCTTCGCCGACGTCATGGCCAGTGATGTGGAGCGCTTCAAGCAGTTCTTCCACCTGATGCTCGAAGGTGGCGTCTATCTCGCCCCGAGCGCCTTCGAGGCGGGCTTCACCTCGATCGCGCATGGCGCGGCAGAGCTGGAAATCACCCTCGATGCCGCCGAGCGTGCGTTCGCCAAGCTGAAATGAGCGCGTTGCCGCAGGTGCTCGCGGCCGCCGCCCTGGCGCTCACCGCTGGCGCCTCGACATTGGCGGTCGGCTGCATGCGCCGCCAGGCGGGCGAGGCCCAGCGGCCGGCGCTGTTCTGCGCCCTGCTCGGCCTCGGGCTGGCAACCGCGCTCGGCGCCTGCCGCCTGGCCAGCAGCATCGGCATAGCCACCGGGGCGGCGCAGGTCTGGTTCGAGCAGGCCACGCTGCAGCTCGGCGTACCGCTGATTGCGCTGGCCTGCCTTGCCAGCGCACGCGGCTGGCATTGGAGCGGGCCGACCTGGGGCCGCCTGCTGCTGGGGCTGTGCGCGTTCTTCGAGCTGGCGCGCCAGTTCGGCGCCAGCGAACCATACGCACTTGGCCTGAGCCTGCTCAGCGCACTGCTGGTGACCTACGCCGGCCTCGTCCGCTGGCCGGATCGGCATGCGGCCCTGGCGGGCGCTCTGGGCGGGCTGCTTCTACTGGCGGTGGCGTGGACCGGCCCGCACGGGGACGTCGCGGCGACTTTTGCACTGGCGCTGGCGGCCCCACTGTTGGCACTGCTGCTACGCCGCCTCGGCCGGTCGGCGGAGCCGCTGGCAAATGGCTGAACGACTGCCCGAAAGGCTTTGTAAGCTGTCGGCAGCTTATCCATAATGTGACAGCCGACGCGTTTGCCCGGCAGTTCGTTAAAACGCCCTGATCCTCGAGGCGCTCCAATTGATGACCCGCACCGGCCGCATCCTGTCTTTGGGCTGTCTGCTCCTCGCGTTACCGACGATGACGATGGCCGGTGGCAATTCGCTGCTGGTGCCCGCGACGGCACGCTGTGCGCTCAATGCCTTGCCCGAGGAACTGCCGACGGCGCTGCGCGCCTGCCAGCAGGCGGCTAGCGAAGGCGACGCCCAGGCGGCCTTCGAACTGGGCGAGTTCTACCATGATGGCAAGCGTGCCCCACGCGACCTGAACAAGGCGCTGTACTGGTTCGAGCAAGCCTCGCTCAAGGGGCATGCCACCGCGCAGCATCGCCTGGGCATCATGTTCTTTCGCGGTGAGGGCGTACCGGCCAACAACGTGCAGGCCTACATCGTGCTGAAGATGGCGGCGGTCAACGGCGACGAGGATGCGCTGGACACCGCCGACCGCGTCTCGACGCAGATGCGCCGTGACGAACTGGAGATCGCCACCCAGGTGCTCGGGCAGATCTTCCGCGAGTACCTGCTGGAACTGCAGGCCGCCGACTCGCCGTTCGCGCCCTGACGGCCAGGCGACGATCGCGCGCTTTCCCCCTCCCCTGCGGACGCTTATAATCGCCGGTCATTTTTTGAACAACGCCGGCCCGTAACATGTCCCGCAAGCTTTTCATCGAAACCCACGGCTGCCAGATGAACGAGTACGACAGCTCGCGCATGGCTGACCTGCTGGGCGAACACCAGGCCATGGAGATCACCGAGAACCCGGCCGATGCCGACGTGATCCTCCTCAACACCTGCTCGATCCGCGAGAAGGCTCAGGAAAAGGTCTTTTCCCAGCTCGGCCGCTGGCGCGAGCTGAAGCAGGAGAACCCGCAACTGGTGATCGGCGTCGGCGGTTGCGTGGCCAGCCAGGAAGGCGCAGCCATCCGTGATCGTGCCCCTTACGTGGACGTCGTGTTCGGCCCGCAGACGCTGCACCGCCTGCCGGAGATGATCGATGCGGCGCGCAGCACCCGCACGCCGCAGGTAGACATTTCCTTCCCCGAGATCGAAAAGTTCGACCGCCTGCCCGAGCCCCGGGTCGACGGCCCGAGCGCCTTCGTCTCGGTCATGGAAGGCTGCAGCAAGTACTGCACCTTCTGCGTGGTGCCCTACACCCGCGGCGAGGAAGTCAGCCGGCCGCTATCGGACGTGCTTGGGGAAATCCTCCACCTAGCCGAAAACGGTGTGAAGGAAGTGACGCTGCTCGGCCAGAACGTCAACGGCTACCGCCATGACGGCAGCGATTTTGCCGATCTGCTGCACGCCGTCGCGGCGATCGAGGGCATCGAGCGCATTCGCTACACCACCAGCCACCCGCTGGAATTCTCCGATGCGATCATCCAGGCCCATGCCGAGATTCCGCAGCTGGTGAAGTACCTGCACCTGCCTGTGCAGTCGGGCTCGGACCGGGTGCTGGCGGCAATGAAGCGCAACCACACGGCGCTCGAATACAAGTCGCGCATCCGCAAGCTCAAGGCCGCGGTGCCCGACATCCTGATCAGTTCGGACTTCATCGTCGGTTTTCCCGGCGAGACCGAGAAGGATTTCGAGCAGACCATGAAGCTGATCGAAGACGTCGGCTTCGACTTTTCCTACTCGTTCGTCTACAGCGCCCGCCCCGGCACGCCGGCTGCGGACCTGAACGACGACACGCCCGAGGAGGTCAAGAAGCAGCGCCTCGCCGTGTTGCAGCACCGGCTCAACGAGCAGGGCTTCGAGAACAGCCGACGAATGGTCGGCACGACGCAGCGCATTCTGGTGACCGACTACTCCAAGAAGGACCCGGGCATGCTGCAGGGCCGCACGGAGCACAACCGCATCGTTAATTTCCGCTGCGATAACCCGCGACTGATCGGCCAGTTCGTCGAAGTCCACATCGACGACGCCCTGCCGCACTCGCTGCGTGGCAGTCTGCTCGGCTGAGCAGGCCCGCGCCTCGGTGCCCGGCCGGACTGACCGACGTCAACCGGCCCGGGGACCGAACAAGCGCCAGCTTTCGGCTTTGCCGCGGCGGCGCTATTCTCTTTTCACCAATTCGCCGCCTACGGCCATATCGAAAGCCCTTGAACGCACCCATAGAACCTCATCGCTTCACCCTCGAACCCTTTGAAGCACGCCGCTTCGCCAACCTCTGCGGCCAGTTCGACGAGCACCTGCGACTGATCGAACAGCGCCTGGCCCTGGAAATCCGCAACCGCGGCAACCAGTTCGAACTGGTCGGCCCGCAGGACGCTGCCAAGTCCGCGGAAAACCTGCTGCGCCGCCTCTACCGCGAAACCAAGACCACCGAGCTGTCGCCGGACATGGTCCACCTGTTCCTGCAGGAATCGGGCATGGAGGAGCTGGCCAACCCCAGCGCCAACCAGGGCGTGAGCCTGCGCACGCGCAAGGGCAACATCCGCCCGCGCGGGGCCAATCAGCAGCGCTACGTCAAGGCCATCCTCGACAACGACATCAATTTCGGCATCGGCCCGGCAGGCACCGGCAAGACCTATCTGGCGGTCGCCTGTGCGGTGGATGCACTGGAGCGCGAGCAGGTACGGCGCATCCTGCTCGTCCGCCCGGCGGTCGAAGCCGGCGAGAAGCTCGGCTTCCTGCCCGGCGACCTGGCGCAGAAGATCGATCCTTATCTGCGTCCGCTGTACGACGCGCTCTACGAAATGCTCGGCTTCGAGCACGTGGCGCGGCTGATCGAGAAGCAGGTGATCGAGATTGCACCGCTGGCCTACATGCGCGGCCGCACGCTGAACAACAGCTTCATCATCCTCGACGAGAGCCAGAACACCACCCAGGAGCAGATGAAGATGTTCCTGACGCGTATCGGCTTCGGCTCCACCGCGGTGATCACCGGCGACATCACCCAGGTCGACCTGCCGCGCGGCACCAAGAGCGGCCTGGCGCACGTGATCGACGTGCTGCGCGACGTCAAGGGCATCAGCTTCACCCATTTCCAGCCCAAGGACGTGGTGCGCCACCCCCTGGTGCAGCGCATCGTCGAGGCCTACGACGCCTTCGAAGACCCGCAGCCGATGCCGGCCCGACGGGCGAATCAGGAATCGCCGTCGTGATCGAACTCGATCTGCAGCTGGCCTCGGAGGCGCAAGCGCCGTCGCAGGCCGATTTCCAACGCTGGTGCGAGCTGGCCCTGCGGCAACGCAGCGCCGATTCCGAGCTGACCATTCGGGTGGTCGACGAAGCCGAAGGGCGCGAGCTCAACCGCACCTGGCGGCACAAGGACTACGCCACCAACGTGCTGTCGTTTCCGGCCGATGTGCCAGACGGCATCCTCGACATTCCGCTGCTCGGCGACCTGGTGATCTGCGCGCCAGTGGTCGAGCGCGAAGCCGCCGAGCAGGGCAAGCCGAGCCAGGCGCACTGGGCCCACCTGGTCATCCACGGCTGCCTGCATCTGCTGGGTTACGACCATATCGAGGACGACGAGGCCGAGGAAATGGAGGCGCTGGAACGCGAGCTTCTGGCCGAACTCGGCCACCCCGATCCCTATGCCGAACAACAGCCCGAAACGGGCCACCGCATGGACCACTGAGCCACACGACATGAGCGAAGACCGATCGATCAGCGGGCAGAAGTCCTGGCTGGAGAAAATCACCCAGGCTTTTGCCCACGAACCCAAGAACCGCCAGGAGCTGCTGGAAATCCTGCGCGAGGCCCACGACAACAAGCTGCTCGACAGCGAGGCCCTGGCCATCGTCGAGGGCGCCATCCAGGTCGCCGACCTGCAGGTGCGCGACATCATGGTGCCGCGCTCGCAGGTCATCAGCATTCGCGCCGACCAGTCGCCGCGAGAGTTCCTTCCGGCAATCATCGAAGCCGCGCATTCGCGCTACCCGGTAGTCGGCGAGAGCCTCGACGAGGTGATCGGCATCCTGCTGGCCAAGGATCTGCTGCCGCTGGTCCTGCAAGGCGAACAGCAGAGCTTCAACATCAAGGATCTGCTACGCCCGGCCACCTTCGTGCCCGAATCCAAGCGCCTGAACGTATTGCTGCGCGAGTTTCGCGCCAACCACAACCACATGGCCGTGGTCATCGATGAATATGGCGGCGTCGCCGGCCTGGTCACCATCGAGGACGTGCTGGAGCAGATCGTCGGCGACATCGAGGACGAGCACGACGTCGAGGAAGACAGCTATATCCGCCCGCTGCCCTCCGGCGATTTCCTGGTCAAGGCGCTGACGCCGATCGACGAGTTCAACGACTACTTCGAGGTCGCCTTCCCCGACGACGAGTTCGACACCGTCGCCGGCCTGGTGATGAATGCCTTCGGCCATCTGCCCAAGCGCAACGAAGTGATCGAGATCGACGGTTTCCGTGTGCGCGTGCTCAATGCCGACAGCCGCCGCGTCCACATGCTGCGCCTGTCGCGCCTGGAGCGCGAGGCGCACTGAGCGACCGCGGGCCGTGGCGGGTTTCTGCCGCCCGCACGCGGCCTGCGCCTCGCCACGTAAACGCGCTTCGCTTGCGGCAGGCCGAGCATGGCCGTAGCCTCGCCTGCATTTGTCCTGCAAGGAAAATCGATGTCCTGGATCACCCGTCCTGGCTGGCTCGGCAATCTGCTGGCGCTTGTCGCAGGCACGCTTACCACGCTGGCGCTGGCGCCGTTCGACCTTTGGCCGCTGGCGCTCGTCTCGATCGCCCTCCTGTTCCTCGGTCTGCGCGAACTCGCCCCGGGCCAGGCTGCGCGACGCGGCTGGTGCTACGGTTTCGGCCTGTTCGCTTCCGGCGTGAGCTGGGTCTACGTCAGCATCCACGACTTCGGCGCGGCCTCGCCGGCGCTTGCCGGCCTGCTGACGCTTGGCTTCGTCGCCGGGCTGGCGCTGTTCTTCATGCTCTTCGGCTGGCTCTGGGCGCGCTGGCTGCGTGGACAGCAGACACCCCTGCGCGACGCACTTGGCTTCGCCGCCCTGTGGCTCGCGCTGGACGCCCTGCGTGGCTGGCTGCTGACCGGCTTTCCGTGGCTCTATGCCGGCTACAGTCAGCTGGATGGGCCGCTCGCCGGGCTGGCGCCACTAGGCGGCGTCTGGCTCCTGACCTTTGCCATCAGCCTCAGCGCGGCACTGCTGGTAAACCTGCCGCGCATGCGCGGTCGGCCCTCGCAGCTGGCCGCCGCGGCCCTGCTGCTGGTTACACCCTGGCTGACCGGAGCGCTGCTCGACGAGCATGCCTGGACGCAACCCAAGGGCGACCCGCTGAGCGTCGTGGCGGTGCAGGGCAACGTCCACCAGAGCCTCAAGTGGGATCCCAAGCAGCTGGAGATGCAGCTGGTGCTGTACCGCGACATGACCTTCCGCAGCCGACCCGCCGACCTCATCGTCTGGCCGGAAACCGCCGTGCCGATCCTCAAGGAACATGCCGAAGGCTACCTGTCGATGATGGCCGGCTTCGCCCGACAGCGCGATTCGGCGCTGATCACCGGGGTGCCGGTACGCCAGCCCAACGATGCCGGCGAACTGCGCTATTACAACGGCCTGACGGTCACCGGCGAAGGCAGCGGCACCTACCTCAAGCAGAAACTCGTCCCCTTCGGCGAGTACGTTCCGCTGCAGGACCTGCTGCGCGGACTGATCGCCTTCTTCGACCTGCCCATGTCCGACTTCGCCCGCGGCCAGCCTGGCCAACCACTGCTGCAGGCCAAGGGGCTGCAGATCGCTCCCTATATCTGCTACGAGGTGGTCTACCCGGAATTCGCCGCAGCACTCGCCGCCGACAGCGACCTGCTGCTGACGGTGAGCAACGACGCCTGGTTCGGCCGCTCCATCGGCCCGCTGCAGCACCTGCAGATGGCCCAGATGCGCGCGTTGGAAGCCGGCCGCTGGATGATCCGCGCGACGAACAACGGCATCACCGTGCTGATCGACCCGTTCGGCCGCGTTACCGAAGGGGTGCCGCAGTTCGAAGAGGCCGTGCTGTACGGTGAAGTCAGCGCCATGCAAGGGCTGACGCCCTACCTGCGCTGGCGCTCCTGGCCGCTGGTGCTGGTCTGTTCGTTACTGCTGGGCTGGGCCTTGATCGGCCGCAACCGGGGGCGCGGGTGATACGCCCACCGCTGGGCGGTACAGCAGCGGATAAAGGAGCATTCCGGCGGCCTCGTTGATCAGCAGGCTGGTCTGCCACACCGCTTTGGCTTCCGGGAGCCACCCCCCCAGCGGGCGCCCGTTGGGCACGCCCATGAACCCCACCGGTGCGGCGACGACCTCGATGCCGTTCTGCTCGAAGCACCAGCGCGAGCGCGGCATGTGCACCGCAGAGGTCACCAGCACGACCCGTTCGATGCCCGCCGCCTTGAGCATCTGCGCACTGTAGACAGCATTCTCCCAGGTCGTACGGCTGCGCTCCTCCAGCCAGCGGGTCGGCACCTGGAAGTCGCGCTGCAATACCTCGGCACCGATGTATGCCTCGCTCGGCGCCTGGCCGAAGTGCAGCCCGCCGCTGGTGAGGATCGGCAGCCCGCTGGCCCGCGCCAGACGTGCCGCATAGCGCAGCCGCTCGAGCGCCAGATGACCCGGCTGGTCGCCGCCCCAGGCCGGATCGGCGAGCTCACGCCCGGCGCCGAGCACGACGATGGCTCCCGCCTCGGCTGCCAGCCCTCCCCAGCGTGCCTCGGCCAGCGCCGGCTCACGCTCGAGCAGTCTGGCACCCCACTCGACGAACACCGGCAGGCTCATTGCCGTCAGGCCGCCAAGACCGATGGCAAAGCACAGCGCGGCGAACCGCGGCCGACGGCGCCGCAGGAGCCAGGCACAGGCCAGCAGCAGCACAAAGCCGCCCGGAGGAAGTAGCAGCTGTTTGAAGAAATAGCGAATCGGCACCCGGCAACCCCTTGTCTCTCAGCAGGTGCCCGCCACTCTAACCGCTAGCCTTACGGCGCTGCATCAGTGCCGCTCATGCCGACGCAAGCGCCTAGCGCGCAACAGCTGCGACCCGCAGGCCTCGCAGCAGGCAGGTCCCGCACCTTCCGGCCAATGCACCTCGGCCTGGCACAGCGCACAATTGAGCGACTGGCGCAGGGCAAAGCGGTTCTGTGCCTCGCGCGGTGCCGAGCGTTTTTCCGGTGCGCCACGCACCACGGTCCTAGGGCGCGGGCGAGACAGGCGGGCATGCTCCTGAGCGGCGGCATGCCAGCCCGACAGCCAGCGTTCGTCACCGCTCAGGTAGGCCCTGATCAGCTCGCATTCGGCAGGCGTCAGGCCGTCGACCTCGAGCTCACCCGCCTCGCCGACGCCGGCCGATCCATCACGCTCGGCCTGCTCCAGCGCCAGGGACAGGCGCCGCAGTACACGCCCGTACAGGTTGCCCCGATCCGGTGGCTCTTTGATCATCTCTAGCTACCTCGCTTCCCCTTGCACAAAGCGTAGCTCAGCCCTGGCTGGCCACCCCCAACACGACGGATGGCAAAGCGACTCGGACGGCAAATCAGGTTTCCCTAGGCTGCAAAGGGTCATGTATGCTACGGCGCTTCCATGCCTCTGCCCGCAGCCTCGCGCGCCCACGGATCGGTCTTCCGAGCCGTCGTCTGACTCGCCGCGGCGGAGCGCCCGCCCTCTCCTCAACGCCAGTAGCCATGCACGAACAGTATCTGCCCCGCGAAATCGAAGCCGCCGCCCAAGCCCAGTGGGAAGCGAGCAAGTCCTTTGAAGTCAGCGAGGAACCCGGCAAGGACACCTTCTATTGCCTGTCGATGTTCCCCTACCCCAGCGGCAAGCTGCATATGGGGCACGTGCGCAACTACACCATCGGCGACGTGATCGCGCGCTATCAGCGCATGCAGGGCAAGAACGTCCTGCAGCCCATGGGCTGGGACGCCTTCGGCATGCCGGCCGAGAACGCCGCGATGAAAAATCAGGTGGCGCCGGCGAAGTGGACTTACGAGAACATCGCCTACATGAAGGCCCAGCTGAAATCGCTGGGTCTGGCCATCGACTGGACCCGTGAAGTCACTACCTGCAAGCCGGACTACTACCGCTGGGAGCAGTGGCTGTTCACCCGCCTGTTCGAGAAGGGCGTGATCTACCGCAAGAACGGCACCGTGAACTGGGACCCGGTGGACCAGACCGTGCTGGCCAACGAGCAGGTCATCGATGGCCGCGGCTGGCGTTCGGGCGCGCTGATCGAGAAGCGCGAAATCCCGATGTACTACTTCAAGATCACCGCCTACGCGGATGAGCTGCTGGAGAGTCTGGACGAGCTGGACGGCTGGCCCGAGCAGGTCAAGACCATGCAGCGCAACTGGATCGGCAAGTCGCGCGGCATGGAGATCAGCTTCCCCTATGATGTCGCCAGCATCGGCAGCGAGGGGGTGATGAAGGTCTTCACCACCCGCCCCGATACGCTGATGGGTGCGACCTACGTGGCCGTTGCAGCGGAACATCCGCTGGCCACTCTCGCCGCGCAGAACAACCCCGAGCTGCAGGCCTTCATCGACGAGTGCAAGCGCGGCGGCGTCGCCGAAGCCGACATCGCCACCCAGGAAAAGAAAGGCCTGGCCACCTCCCTGCGCGTGCAACATCCGCTGACCGGTGAACTGCTGCCGGTATGGGTCGCCAACTACGTGCTGATGAACTATGGCGAAGGCGCGGTCATGGCCGTGCCGGCGCATGACGAGCGCGACTTCGAATTCGCCAGCAAGTACGGTCTGCCGATCAAGCCGGTGGTGCGCACCAGCGCCGGCGACGAGACGCCCGCGCCCTGGCAGGACGCCTACGGCGAGCACGGTCAGCTAATCAACTCCGGCATCTATGACGGCCTGGATTTCGAAGGCGCCTTCGACGCCATCGAAGTGGCGCTGCAGAAGAAAGGCCTCGGCCAGGCGCGCACCCAATTCCGCCTGCGCGACTGGGGCATCAGCCGCCAGCGCTACTGGGGCTGCCCGATCCCGATCATCCATTGCGACAGCTGCGGCGACGTGCCGGTGCCGGAAGACCAACTGCCGGTCGTGCTGCCCGAAGACGTGGTGCCGGATGGCGCCGGCTCGCCGCTGGCGAAGATGCCCGAGTTCTACGAGTGCAGCTGCCCCAAATGTGGCGCTCCGGCCAAGCGCGAAACCGACACCATGGACACCTTCGTCGAGTCGTCCTGGTACTTCGCCCGCTACGCCAGCCCGAACTACGACAAGGGCATGGTCGATCCGCAAGCGGCCAACCACTGGCTGCCGGTGGATCAGTACATCGGCGGTATCGAGCACGCCATCCTGCACCTGCTCTACGCGCGCTTCTTCCACAAGCTGATGCGCGACGAGGGGCTGGTCAGTTCCAACGAGCCGTTCAAGAACCTGCTGACCCAGGGCATGGTGGTTGCCGAAACCTACTACCGCACCCTGGAAAACGGCGGCAAGGACTGGTTCAACCCGGCCGACGTGGAAGTCGAGCGTGATGCCAAGGCCAAGGTCATCGGCGCCAGGCTGAAGACCGACGGGCAGCCGGTGGAAATCGGCGGCACCGAGAAGATGTCCAAGTCGAAGAACAACGGCGTCGACCCGCAGGCGATGATCGATGCCTACGGCGCCGACACCTGCCGCCTGTTCATGATGTTCGCCTCGCCGCCGGACATGAGCCTGGAATGGTCCGACTCCGGCGTCGAGGGCGCCAGCCGCTTCCTGCGCCGCGTCTGGCGTCTGGCCCACGCGCACGTCAGCGCCGGCTTGCCGGGCACGCTCGATCTGGCCGCACTGAACGACGAGCAGAAGGCCGTGCGCCGCGCGATTCATCTGGCGATCAGGCAGGCCAGCACCGATGTCGGCCAGCACCACAAGTTCAACACCGCCATCGCCCAGGTGATGACGCTGATGAACGTGCTGGAGAAGGCGCCGACTGCCAGCGAGCAGGACCGTGCCCTGCTGCAGGAAGGCCTGGAGACCGTCGCCCTGCTGCTGGCCCCGATCACCCCGCATATCTGCCACGAACTCTGGCAGCAGCTGGGCAAGAGCGGCGCGATCATCGATGCGCAATGGCCGAAGGTCGACGAATCGGCCCTGGTGCAGGACAGCCTGACTCTGGTGGTTCAGGTCAACGGCAAGCTGCGCGGTCAGATCGAAGTGCCGGCCAGCGCCAGCCGGGAAGAGGTGGCGACCGCCGCGCGCGGCAACGAGAACGTGCTGCGCTTCACCGAAGGCCTGACCATCCGCAAGGTCATCGTGGTTCCGGGCAAGCTGGTCAACATCGTCGCTAACTGATTCGGCTCCGACGCTGCAGGCGGGGAGCCCACGAGGGATATACAGATGATCAAACGGAATCTGGCTGTGCTGGGCCTGGCCGCCCTCCTCGGTGGCTGCGGCTTCCAGCTGCGCGGCACCGGCGATGTGCAGTTCGGCCTCAAGGAGCTCGATCTGCAGGCGCGCAACAGCTATGGCGAAACCCGCCAGCAGCTCGAGGATGTACTCGAGCGCAACGATGTGCGCGTCCATCCCGGCGCCCGCTACCGCCTGGATCTGGTCAAAGAGAGCACCCGCCAGCGCGTCGCCAGCTACACCAGCGCGGCGCGCAGTGCCGAGTACGAGCTCACCAGCGAGCTGACCTATCAGTTCCGCGGCCCGCAGGATCGGTTGCTGCTCGAAGACAGCGTCGAAGTGCAGAAGGTCTACGTACACGACGAGAACAACCTGATCGGTTCCGACCAGGAAGCCGAGCAGCTGCGCCAGGAAATGCGCCGCGAGCTGATTCAGCAAGTGGTCATGCGCATCCAGCGCATCACCCCGGCCCAGCTCGACCAGCTGCAGCAAGAGGCGGAGGCCAGGGCTCGCGCCGAAGCCGAGGCGCTCGAAGCCGCGCGGCGCGAGCAGGGTGCACAACCCCTGCAGTCGCCGATCCAGCTGCCGCTGCAGTGAAGCAGGAGGAGCCGCCGCCGCGGCTCCTCTCGTTTGCCGTCAATGAAACTCTCCCCCGCCCAACTCGCCAAGCACCTGCAGGGTTCGCTGGCCCCGGTTTACGTGGTCTGCGGCGACGAGCATCTGCTCTGCCAGGAAGCCTGTGACGCGATCCGCCAGGCGACGCGTGGCCAGGGTTTCAGCGAACGTCAGGTGTTCAATGTCGAGACCGGCTTCGACTGGGGTCAGCTGATCGAGGCTGGCGCCAGCCTGTCACTGTTCGCCGAGAAGCGCCTGATCGAACTGCGCATCCCCAACGGCAAGCCCGGCGACAAGGGTGCCGCGGCCCTGCTCGATTATCTGGCGCGCCCGGCGGAAGACACCGTGCTGTTGATCAGCCTGCCGAAGCTCGACGGCAGCACGCAAAAGACCAAGTGGGCCAAGGCGCTGATCGACGGCAAGGATGTGCAGTTCGTGCAGATCTGGCCGGTCGACGCCGCGCAGCTGCCCCAGTGGATCCGTCAGCGCCTGGCGCAGGCCGGCCTGGCCGCTGACCAGGAAGCGGTCGAAATGATCGCGGCGCGCGTCGAGGGCAACCTCCTCGCCGCTGCCCAGGAGATCGAAAAGCTCAAGCTGCTGGCCGAAGGCGGGCAGATCAACACCGAGACGGTCCAGGCCGCGGTAGCCGACAGCGCCCGCTACGAGGTATTCGGCCTGATCGACGCCTGCCTGCACGGCCACGCCAGCCATGCCCTGCACATGCTCGAAGGCCTGCGTGGCGAAGGCATCGAGCCGCCCGTGATCCTCTGGGCCCTGGCCCGCGAGCTGCGCCTGCTGGCCGGCATTGCTCAGCAATACGCCCAGGGCCTGCCACTCGAGAAGGCCTTCGCCCAGGCGCGGCCTCCGGTGTGGGACAAACGCAGGCCACTCGTTTCCAAGGCCTTGCAGCGGCACAGCGCGCAACGCTGGAATCAGCTGCTGATGGATGCCCAGCGCATCGATGCCCAGATCAAGGGCCAGGCCGAAGGCAATCCCTGGACCGGGCTGGCCGATCTGTGCCTGCAGTTGGCTGGCACGCGCATCCTGACCCGCTGAGCCAAGCGTGGCACAGGCGGTCGCCTGCCCCGCGCAAGCCGCACAAAGCGTGATAATGTTCTCAGCCGATTTCCCCATCGAGAGTGGTGATGTTCTACCCCTTCGTTCCCGTGCTGTTGCTACGCACGCTGGTCGCCGGCACGGCGCTAGGGCTGGTGGCCTGCGCCGCCAAGCCGCTCGCCGAGAGCTATGCGCCCCAGCCCGCTTCATCGGCAAGTCAGAGCACCGCAGAGGCGCCGACGGCCGGCGCCCCCGCCCCACTGCCATTGCCGGGTTTTGCCGAATGGCGCGATCAGTTTCGGCAGCAGGCGCTGGCCGCGGGCATCAGTCCCCGCGTATTCGACGAAGCCTTCGCTGGCGTGACTCCGGACCCGACCGTCATCACTGCCGACCGCAGCCAGCCGGAATTCACTCGCCCGGTCTGGGCATATCTCGACGGGGCGCTTTCGACGCAACGCGTCGAGCGCGGCAAAAGGCTATTGACCGAACATGCCGACACGCTGACCCGGATCGAAGGCCGCTACGGTGTGGATCGTCAGACGCTTGTCGCGGTGTGGGGCCTGGAAAGCAGCTTTGGCCAGATCATGGGCGACAAGTCGGTCATTCGCTCGCTGGCCACCCTCGCTCACGAAGGCCGGCGGCCGGAGTTCGCTCGCACCCAGCTGCTCGCCGCCTTGCAAATCCTCCAGAGCGGCGACGTCCGCCCCGAGCGGATGCGCGGCTCCTGGGCCGGCGCCATGGGCCAGACCCAGTTCATTCCCACCACCTACAACACCCACGCGGTCGACTTCGACGGCGACGGTCGCCGCGACATCTGGGGCAGCGCGGCTGACGCACTGGCATCGGCTGCCCACTACCTGCAAGCCTCGGGTTGGAGCCTCCATCAACCCTGGGGTACGGAAGTGCGCCTGCCCTCGGGGTTCGACTACGCCCTGGCCGATGCCAGCATCCGCAAGCCGCTCGGGGACTGGCGTGCGCTGGGCATCGCCGGCATTCCGGACGGCGACGACAGCGCGCAGGCCAGCTTGCTGTTGCCGGCCGGGCACCGCGGCCCCGCGTTTCTGGTGCTGGATAACTTCCGCAGCATCCTTCGCTATAACAACTCGTCTTCGTACGCGCTGGCGATCGGCCTGCTGGCCGATCGTTTTCGCGGCCGTGGCGAGGTCGCCGGCGAATGGCCGCGCGACGAACAACCGTTGAGCCGCTCCGAGCGGCTGGAACTGCAGGAGCGCCTTGCGCGCCAGGGTTACGACCCCGGCACGGCCGACGGCATCATCGGCGCCAATACGCGCAAGGCGATACGCGGTTTTCAGCAAACCCTCGGCTGGCCGGCCGACGGGCACCCCACCCAGGAGCTGCTGGGCCGTCTGCGCGCGCGTCCCTGAGCGATCACGGCAACGAAAAAGCCCCGGAATCCGGGGCTTTTCATTTGACGCTGCGGTCCGCTCAGTGCTTCACGGCCACTTCGTAGAGGTAATCCGGCAGTGGATCGATGACGATCTGCTGGCCTTGATAGTGGGCGCGAACCGACTCCCGCGGCACGACGCCGTGCGGGACCCGCTCATCGCCACCGAGGCGCTGCCGAGCGCGGTAGTCGATGACGCAACCATCGGCCTCGACCCAGAAATGCGGCTTAACCACTTTTCCGTCGAGCTCGACCTGCCCCAGCATGGCGCGATAGGGAATGTGCTGCTTGGCCAGGCGCGTCACCACCAAGCGACTCATCGCGTCGCATTCGACCTTGGCGGTATCCAGATCATCGAGCAGATTCTTCAACTGGGGGTGGTTCATGAGCTATGGCCCTCGGCCTGATGTTGACGGCCGACACTATAGACCAAAGTCTAATGCGGCGGAATGACGCAATTTACTTGCCAAGCTAACTAACGATCCTGTGGTTTTTTCAGGCAGCCGTCAGCATCCCGGTGCATCAGGTCAAGAGGAAAAGCCACTACATGGAAAAAGGCCCGGCGATTGCCGGGCCTTTCTAGGTCACTCGCCTTTGGCGGCATGCGCCTGTTGGTCGGCGTGATAGGAGGAGCGCACCAACGGGCCCGAGGCGACGTTTTTGAAACCCATCTTCTCGGCTTCGTCGGCGAACCAGGCAAAAGTGTCCGGATGGACGAAGCGCTGCACCGGCAGGTGGTTGCGCGAGGGCTGCAGGTACTGGCCGAGCGTGAGCATGTCGATGTCATGCTCGCGCATGCGCTGCATCACCTCGATGACCTCCTCGTCCGTCTCGCCGAGGCCGAGCATGAGGCCGGACTTGGTGGGGATACCGGGCACGCGCTCCTTGAACTTCTGCAACAGATCCAACGACCACTCGAAGTCAGACCCCGGACGCGAGGAGCGGTACAGCCGCGGCACCGTTTCCAGGTTGTGATTGAAGACATCAGGCGGCTCGCTGGCGGTGATGTCCAACGCGATGTCCATGCGCCCGCGATAATCGGGCACCAGGGTTTCGAGCTGGATCGACGGCGACAGCTTGCGGATCTCCCGCAGGCAGTCGGCGAAATGCTGGGCGCCACCGTCGCGCAGGTCGTCGCGATCCACCGAAGTGATCACCACGTACTTCAGACGCATGTCGGCGATGGCCTGGGCCAGGTTCTTCGGCTCGTCCGGATCGAGCGGCTTCGGCCGGCCATGCCCCACATCGCAGAACGGGCAGCGACGCGTACAGATGTCGCCCATGATCATGAAGGTGGCGGTCCCGCTGGAGAAGCATTCGCCCAGGTTCGGGCAGGAGGCTTCCTCGCAGACGCTGTGCAGCCTGTGCTTGCGCAAGGTCTGCTTGATATTCTCGACCTCCGGCGAAACCGGGATACGCACCCGAATCCAGTCGGGCTTCTTCGGCAACTCGTCGGTGGGAATGATCTTCACCGGGATGCGCGCCACCTTCTCGGCGCCACGCAGCTTGACCCCCGCCTCGACTTTCGCCGGTCGCTTGTCCGTCGTTTCAACAGTACTCATAGCTTTCGATTCCGCCCGCAAGGGTCTTCTGTTGCGTATAGCCAAGGTGGTCGGCGAGACGATCGCGCAAGCTGTGCGCGACCTCTTCCAGTTCGACCGGTTCGGCGATGAGGTCACGCAGCTGGGTCATGGCCAGCCCGGCATAACCGCAGGGGTTGATTCGCCGGAAGGGCTGCAGATCCATGTCCACGTTAAGCGCCAGGCCGTGGAAGGAGCGTCCGTTGCGAATGCGCAGGCCGAGGGAGGCGATCTTCGCGCCATCGACGTAGACGCCCGGGGCATCGGCCTTGGCCGCCGCAGTCACGCCCCGCTCGGCGAGCACCTCGACGATGCTCTGCTCGATCAGCGAGACCAGCTGGCGAACGCCAATGCCCAGCCGCCTCACATCCAGCAGCAGGTAGCAGATCAGCTGGCCGGGACCGTGGTAGGTCACCTGCCCTCCGCGATCAGCCTGCACTACCGGGATCTCGCCGGGGAACAGCAGGTGCTCGGCCTTGCCGGCCTGGCCCTGGGTGAATACCGGGGGATGCTGCAGCAGCCAGAGTTCGTCCGGCGTCTGCGGCCCACGCTCGTTGGTGAAACGCTGCATCGCGCGCCAGGCGGTCTGGTACTCGACCAGACCGCACTCGCGCACGACAAGCTCGCCAGACGCCATTACAGGACCATATGCACGCGGCCGGTCGCCCGCAGGTCCGTGTGGATGGCCTGCAACTGCTCGACGCCGGTCGCGGTGATCAGCACCTGGACGGAGAGGAAACGCCCGTTGCGACTGTCGCGCAACACCACGCTGGACTCGTCCAGTCCGGGCGCATGCCGCTGAATGACTTCGATGATCAACTCACGGAAGCCGTCACCGGCATCACCGATCACCTTGATCGGGTAGCGCTCGCAGGGAAATTCGATTTTCGGCGCCTGGGCGTCGTTAGAGGTATCGGTCATGAGACGGACCCGTGATCCGCAAGGCGCACCGGCGGCCTGGTGAGCACCGGTGCGCGAACGCGTCAGTTGAACAGGCTGAAGAAGAACAGGCGAATACTATCCCACAGACGACGGAACAGCCCACCCTCCTCCACGGCTTCCAGGGCGATCAGATCGCTGGTGTGCAGCACCTGCTCACCCTGCTTGACCTCGACCTTGCCAATCACCTGGCCCTGCGCGATCGGTGCGATCAGCGTATCGGCGAAGCTCATCGAGGCCTGCAGCTTGTCCAGCTGGCCGCGCTGCAGAGTCAGCGTCAGGTCTTCGGCCAGGCCGGCCTTGACCTTGTCCTGCTCACCTTTCCAGACCTGCTGCTGCGCCAGCTCCACACCCTTCTGGTAGAAGGTCCGGGTTTCGAAGAAGCGGAAGCCGTAGGTCAGCAGCTTCTGCGTCTCGGCCGCGCGGGCCTGCTCGCTGTTGGTGCCGAACACCACCGCGATCAGACGCATGCCGTCACGCACGGCCGAAGCGACCAGGCAGTAGCCGGCCTCTTCGGTGTGACCGGTTTTCAGGCCATCGACGGTCTTGTCGCGCCACAGCAGCAGGTTGCGGTTCGGCTGCTTGATGTTGTTCCAGAGGAACTCCTTCTGCGCATAGATCGCATAGTGCGCCGGGTCCTCGTGAATGATCGCGCGCGCCAGCTTGGCCATGTCGGCGGCCGAAGAGTAGTGCTCGGGATGCGGCAACCCGGTGGCATTCATGAAATGGGTGTTGTTCATGCCCAGGCGCTGGGCAGTCGCGTTCATCAGGTCCGCAAAGGCCTCCTCGCTGCCGGCGATATGCTCGGCCAGCGCTACGCTGGCATCGTTGCCGGACTGGATGATCACGCCATGCAGCAGGTCGCCCACCGAGACCTGGCTGTTGACCTGGATGAACATGCGCGAGCCGCCCGTGCGCCAGGCCTTTTCGCTCACCGTGACCATGTCGCTGTCGCTGATCTGCCCCTTCTTGATTTCCAGGGTGGCGATGTAGGCGGTCATCAGCTTCGTCAGGCTCGCCGGCGGCAGGCGCTCGTCGCCATTGTTTTCCACCAGCACGTTGCCGCTGGAGGCATCCATCAGCAGATAGGACTTGGCGGCCAGCTGCGGTGGTGAGGGGATGATCGGTGCCGCCCAGACCGCCGGCGCGATCGTCAGCAGGGCCAGGACCATGAAGCGTTTCAGGTAAATGGTGATGTTCATCCGGTTCTCGATGGGTTGGTGTATCGGGTGCCACGAAATGGCGCGGACTCAGTCAGCCTTGACTCGCCGGGGCTGACCGAGATTGGCAAGCCGCACGCTCTGCTCGAGCTGTGTGGCCTCACTCTGCGTCTTGATCGGCCCAAGCCTCACACGATGCAGAATCTGCTGGTTGTGCACGACCGAGCTGACGAACACCGGCGCGGTGACCACGCCCGCCAACTTGTCCTTGAGCAGTTCGGCGGCGTCCGGATTGGCAAAGGCGCCGACCTGCAGATACAGCCCCTCGTTACCGTTCGCACGCTGCGAGGCGGGCTCGACCTCGACCGGCAGCACGGCCGCGGCGTGTTGCTGCGGCGGCGGTGTATAGCGCTCGACCGGCTGAGCGATGGAGCCAGCCGCCGGCTTGGCGGCCGCGGGCTGGGCCAGCACCATTGGCACGGCCTTGCCGCGCGCCGCCCACCACTGCTCCGGGTCGATGCCCTCGACCTTGACCCGTGCCGTGCCGCTTTCGGCGTAACCGAGCTTCTTCGCCGCGGCAAAGGACAGATCGATGATGCGATCGGAATAGAAGGGCCCGCGATCATTGACCCTGAGCGTGACGCTGCGGCCGTTGTCCAGGTTGGTCACCTTGACGTAGCTCGGCAACGGCAGAGTCTTGTGCGCCGCGCTCATCCCATACAGGTCGTAGGTTTCGCCGTTGGCCGTGGCCTGGCCATGAAACTTGGTGCCATACCAGGACGCTGTGCCGACCTCCGCATAGCGCCGGCCATCGTTCATCGGGTAATAGGTCTTGCCGAGCACCGTGTAGGGATTGGCCTTGACCGGGCCGTAATGAGGCATCGGCGTGGCATCGGGGATCTGCGAGACATCGACGTCCCACCAGGGCGCGCCATCCTTGTGGGGCCTGGCGTAGCTCCCAGCGGCGCCGGCCTGGCCGCCGCTCGTATCGCGCGGCCCCGGAGCGGACGAGCAGCCGGCCACGACCACACAGGCAAGCGTCAGCGCCGACAGCCCGCGACGTGCCTTCATAGCGTCGCTCCCTTGGCTTGCGCGAGCTTCTCGGACAGCTGATGCACTGCCATGGCGTACATCACGCTGCGGTTGTAGCGCGTGATCACGTAGAAATTCGGCAGGCCGACCCAGTATTCGTCACCCTCGGCGCCTTCCAGGCGAAAGGCGGTTACCGCTGTGCCATCGGCCACCGGCGTATCGGTACGCCAGCCCAGGCCACGCAGCGCGGCGGCATCGAGCACCGGCTCGAGACCGACTGTCAGCCCCTTCTCGTATTCCGGGCCGTCGACCTCGGCACGTGCGACCACCGGCTCGCCAGCCACCCAGCCATGCTGCTTGAAATAGCTCGCGGCGCTGCCGATCGCATCGACCGGATTGCTCCAGATGTCGATGTGGCCGTCGCCGTCGAAATCCACCGCATAGGCGCGGAAGCTGCTCGGCATGAACTGTGGCAGCCCCATCGCGCCGGCGTAGGACCCCTTGAGCGTCAGCGGATCGACCTGCTCCTCACGGGCAAGCAGGAGGAATTCCTTGAGCTGCTGGCGGAAGAACGGCTGGCGCGGCGGATAATCGAAGCCCAGCGTCGACAAGGCATCGATCACCCGGTAGTTGCCAGTATTGCGCCCGTAGAAGGTTTCGACGCCGATGATTGCGACAATCACCTGCGCCGGAACACCGAACTCGGCCTCGGCGCGCGCCAGGGCCGCCTCGTTCTGCCGCCAGAAGTCCACCCCCTGGGCGATGCGCGAGTCGGTGATGAAGATCGGACGATACTCCTTCCACGGCTTGACCCGCTCGGCCGGCCGCGAAATCGCGTCGAGGATCGCCTGCTTGCGCTGCGCCTGGCCGAACAGCTCGTGCAGCTGCTCGGCCGCGAAGCCGTATTCCTGGGTCATTTCGTCGATGAACTGGTCCACCGCCGGGCTCTGGTAGTCGCCGGCAATGGCCGACTGCGCGCCGGCGAAGACGCCGACCAGCCCCAGCATGCGGAGCGTTCGCGTCATCCAGACACGCGTTGTAGGAATCAAGGAATTCACTCTCATCAAACCTGGGCGATCCACTTGCGATGGGTGTGGATCGACATCAAAACCCCGAACCCTGACAGCAGGGTCACCAGCGAAGTTCCACCGTAGCTGATAAAGGGAAGCGGCACCCCCACCACGGGCAGCAAGCCGCTGACCATGCCGATGTTGACGAAGACATAGACGAAGAACGTCATGGTCAACGCACCGGCGAGCAGTTTGCCAAACAGCGTCTGTGCCTGCACGGTGATGGTCAGCCCCCGCGCGATCAGCAGCAGGTAGAGCACCAGCAACAGGCAAACGCCAACCAGCCCGAACTCTTCGGCCAGAACGGCAATGATAAAGTCGGTATGGCTTTCCGGCAAAAAATCCAGGTGCGACTGGGTGCCGAGCAGCCAGCCCTTGCCGAATACGCCGCCCGAGCCGATCGCCGCCTTTGACTGGATGATGTTCCAGCCGGTACCGAGCGGATCGCTTTCCGGATCGAGAAAGGTCAGCACGCGCTGCTTCTGATAATCGTGCATGACGAAGTACCACATGCCGACGGCGACCGGCACCAATGCGGTCACCGCACCGAGAATCCAGCGCCAGGGCAGCCCGGCAATGAACAGGACGAAGGCGCCGGACGCGAGGATCAGCAGCGAGGTCCCCAGATCAGGCTGCTTGAGAATCAGCACGAACGGCACGACGATCAACGCCAGGCTGACCAGCGTGTGCTTCAGCCGTGGCGGCAGGGGGCGCGACGACAGATACCAGGCGATGGTCATCGGCATGATGATTTTCATGAACTCGGACGGCTGGAAGCGGATCACGCCCGGAATGTTGATCCAGCGCGTCGCCCCCATCGCGGTGTGCCCGAGAAACTCGACGACCAGCAGCAGCCCGACCACCACCAGATAGCCCAGCGGCACCCAGCGTGCCATGAAGCGCGGCTCGAACTGTGCGATTACCAGCATCGCGCCGAGGCCGAGGCCAAAGGAACTGGCCTGCTTCATCAGCAGGTCGAGGTTCTTGCCGCTGGCCGAGTAAAGGATGAACAGGCTGGCCGCCGCCAGGGTCAGCAACAGCAGCAGCAACAGCCCGTCGATGTGCAGGCGCTGCAGCAGCGTGGCCCGGCGACGCATGACGTCCTCGCGCGAAAGCGTGCGATCGAAGGTACCGCTCATGATTTTTCGCCTTCCGCCTTGGCCGCAGGCGCGTATTCCGCCTTCAGCTGGCCACTGTCGTCGAGCAGCCAGGCGTCGAGCACCGCCTTGGCGACCGGGGCGGCCACGCCCGAGCCGGATTCGCCATTCTCGACCATCACCGCCACGGCGATCTCGGGGTCCTGGACCGGGGCGAAGGCAACGAACAGCGCATGGTCGCGATGCCGCTCGGCCAGCCGCGAGCTGTCGTACTTCTCGCCTTGCTTGATCGCCACCACCTGCGCCGTGCCACTCTTGCCCGCAATGCGGTAGGCGGCGCTGTCGCCGACCTTCTTCGCGGTACCACGCGGGCCGTGCAGCACCTGCTCCATGCCGTGGATCGAGTAGTCCCAGAACTTCGGATCGCGCAGCTCGATATCCGGCATCGGATCCGGATCCACCGGCGGCTCGCCGCCGATGCGCCGGGCCAGATGCGGACGAATCCACTTGCCGCGGGTAGCCATCAGCGCCGTCGCCTGGGCCAGTTGCAACGGCGTGGCCTGCATGTAGCCCTGGCCGATACCGAGAATGACCGTTTCGCCTGGGTACCACGGCTGCCGGTAACGGCTGCGCTTCCACTCGCGCGAAGGCATCAGGCCGGCGGTTTCCTCGTACATGTCCAGCGCCACGCGCTGGCCCAGGCCGAAGCGCGACATGTAGTCATGCATGCGATCGACGCCGAGCTTATGCGCCATGTCGTAGAAGTAGGTGTCGTTGGAACGCATGATCGCCAGCTCCAGGTCCACCGAGCCATCGCCGCCGCGGTTCCAGTTGCGGTACTTGTGCTTGACGTTCGGCAACTGGTAGTAGCCCGGGTCGTAGACGCGACTGGTCGGCGTGATCACCCCGGCATCCAGCCCGGCGATCGCCATCATCGGCTTGATCGTCGAACCCGGCGGATAGAGCCCGCGCAGCACGCGGTTGTACAGCGGGCGGTCGATCGAGTCGCGCAGCGCACCGTAGTCCTTGAAGCTGATGCCGGTGACAAAGAGGTTGGGATCGAAGCTCGGCTGGCTGACCATCGCAACCACCTCGCCGGTCTTCGGCAGCAGCGCCACGATCGCGCCGCGACGCCCGGCCAGTGCCGCCTCGGCAGCCTCCTGCAGTTTCAGGTCGAGGGTCAGCGTGATGTCCTTGCCGGGCACCGGGTCGGTGCGCTTGAGCACGCGCAGCACGCGACCGCGAGCGTTGGTCTCCACCTCTTCGTAGCCAACCTGGCCGTGCAGCACGTCCTCGTAGAACTTCTCGATGCCGGTCTTGCCGATGTGATGGGTGCCGGCGTAGTTCACCGGATCCAGGCTCTGCAGTTCCTTTTCGTTGATTCGCCCGACATAGCCCACCGAGTGCGCGAAATGCGCACCCTGCGGGTAGTGGCGGACGAGCTGGGCGGCAACCTCGATGCCCGGCAGGCGGAACTGGTTCACCGCGATCCGCGCGATCTGTTCCTCGCTCAGCTCGTACATGATCGGCACCGGCTCGAACGGCCGCCGCCCCTGCAGGACACGCTTCTCGAACAGCTCACGCTCTTCGGCGCCGAGCTCGAGCACCTCTACCACGCGGTCGAGGACTTCCCGCCATTCGCCGGCGCGCTCGCGGGTGACAGTCAGGCTGAAGCTCGGCCGGTTGTCGGCGATCACCCGCCCGTTGCGATCGAAGATCAGCCCACGGCTCGGCGGAATCGGCTGCACATGGACGCGGTTGTTTTCCGACAGCGTGGAGTGGTAGTCGAACTGGATAACCTGGAGAAAGTACATCCGTGCCACCAGCACACCGGACAGCAGCAGCACGACGAGCGCGCCGACGATGATCCGGCGGCGGACCAGCAGTGCGTCTTTTTCGTGATCCTTGAGCTGAATCGGCTGCGGCATGTCGAGCGCTTCGGCGAACTACTTGTGATAGGGGTGACCGGACAGAAGCGTCCAGGCGCGATAGATCTGCTCGGCAACCAGCACGCGCACCAACGGATGCGGCAGGGTCAGCGGCGACAGCGACCAACGCTGCTCGCTGCGGGCACAGACCTCCGGTGCCAGCCCTTCCGGGCCGCCAACCATGAGGTTGACGTTACGGGCGTCCAGTCGCCAACGGTCGAGCTCGGCGGCCAGCTGTTCGGTGCTCCAGGGTTTGCCATGCACCTCCAGCGTGACGATTCGCTCGCCAGGCTGGACGCGCGCCAGCATGGCCTCACCTTCCTGGCGAATCAAGCGCGCGACGTCGGCATTCTTGCCACGCGTGTTGAGCGGGATCTCGGCGAGCTCGAGTGGCAGCTCGCCGGGCAGCCGGCGGGCATATTCCTGCCAGCCCTCCTCCACCCAGCGCGGCATCTTCGAGCCGACGGCGATCAGGCGGACGCGCACACCTACTCCGCGGACTGACCGTGCTGGGCGCGACTCTGTTCGGCGCCCTGCCAGAGGCGCTCGAGGTCATAGAACTGCCGGGTCGGCACCTGCATGACGTGAACGACCACATCGCCGAGGTCCAGCAGGGCCCATTCACCGCCGTCCAGCCCTTCGCTGCCGAGCGGGCGCACGCCCTGCTCCTTGACCTTCTCCAGGACGTTCTCGGCCAGCGCCTTGACCTGGCGGCTGGAGGTACCGCTGGCAATCACCATGTAATCGGTAACGCTGGTCTTGCCCCGTACATCGATGACCACGATGTCCTGGCCTTTCAGATCTTCCAGCGCGGCAACCGCCAGCTGGACCAGTGCTTCATTTTGCATAGGGGAAAACAACCTCAGTTCGACGCCCGGTACAGCCCGTGCGCGTTGATATAGGCCAGGACCGCATCGGGCACCAGGAAGCGCACCGACTTGCCACTGGCCAGCAATTGACGAATCTGCGTGGCCGACACCTCCAGTGGTGTCTGCCAGACAAAGGCGATCTGCCCGGCCGCGCCGGCGAGCGCCTGTGGATCGGGCACACTGCGCGCCGCCACCAGGTCCTGCAGCGCCTGCGGCGCCTCGCTGCCGGCATCCGGCCGCTGCAGGACCAGGATATGGCAGTAGTCGAGCAGTTCTTCCCAGCGATGCCAGGTCGGCAACCCGCAGAAGGCATCCCAGCCCACGATGAGCAGCAGCTGATCCTCGGCTGCCAGTTCGGCGCGCAGCGAGATCAGCGTATCGAGCGTATAGGACGGCCGGTCGCGCTCCAGTTCGCGCGCATCGACCGCCAGCGGCGGCAGGTCCGCCACCGCCAGCCGGACCATGGCCAAGCGGTCCTCGGCCGAGCAACTGGGCGTCTCCCGGTGGGGCGGACGCGCGTTGGGAATCAGCCGCAGCTCGTCCAGATCGAACATTTCGGCCACCTCCAGCGCGCCGCGCAGGTGGCCGATGTGCACCGGATCGAAGGTTCCGCCAAGGATGCCGATGCGCCGAACCATCAGGTGCGAATATGCCCGTCGCCGAGCACCACGTATTTCTCGCTGGTCAGCCCTTCCAGGCCGACCGGCCCGCGTGCATGCAGCTTGTCCGTGGAAATGCCGATCTCCGCCCCCAGGCCGTACTCGAAGCCGTCGGCGAAGCGGGTCGAGGCGTTGACCATCACCGAACTGGAATCCACCTCGGTGAGGAAGCGCCGCGCATCGGTAAAGTTCTCGGTAACGATCGCATCGGTGTGCTGCGAACCGTAACGGTTGATGTGCTCGATCGCCGCGTCGAGCGAATCGACCAGGCGGATCGACAGGATCGGCGCGTTGTACTCGGTCGCCCAGTCCTGCTCCGTGGCTTCCAGCACATCGCCCCCCAGCAGCGCCCGCGTTGCGGCGCAGCCACGCAGCTCGACGCCCTTGTCGCGATAGATCGCGGCCAGCGGCGGCAGCACCTCAGCGGCGATCGCCTGGTGCACCAGCAGGGTTTCCATGGTGTTGCAGGGCGCGAAACGCTGGGTCTTGGCGTTGTCGGCGATGCGGATGGCCTTCTGCGGATCGGCCGCCACGTCGATGTAGACATGGCAGATGCCGTCCAGATGCTTGATCACCGGCACTCGCGCATCACGGCTGATGCGCTCGATCAGCCCCTTGCCGCCGCGCGGCACGATCACATCAACGTATTCGGGCATGGCGATCAGCGCACCGACAGCCGCGCGGTCGGTGGTCTCGACCACCTGCACGCTGGCTGCCGGCAGCTCGGCCTCGAGCAGACCCTGAGCGATGCAGCGGGCGATGGCTCGATTGGAATGGATCGCCTCGGAACCGCCGCGAAGGATGGTCGCGTTACCCGACTTCAGGCACAGGCTGGCGGCGTCGATAGTCACGTTCGGCCGTGACTCGTAGATGATCCCGACCACGCCCAGCGGCACTCGCATCTTGCCGACCTGAATGCCCGACGGCATGTAGCGCATGTCGCGGATCGCGCCGATCGGATCGGGCAGCGCCGCGACCTGGCGCAGGCCTTCGATCATGCTGTCGATGACCTTGGGCGTCAGCGCCAGGCGATCGAGCATCGCCGCGTCCAGGCCGTTGGCCCGCCCCTGGGCCAGATCCTGCTCGTTGGCGGCGACCAGTTCGTCGCGGGCGGCGTCCAGCGCGCGAGCAGCGGCCTGCAGGGCGCGGTTCTTCTGTGCCGTGCTGGCACGGGCAAGCACCCGCGAAGCCTCTCGTGCGGAGCGGCCCAGACGGGTCATGTAGTCGAGTACGGACTCGGTCATGGTATGGCTGGCCTGATCTGGAGGGAAAGCGGCTGATTATAGCCAGGCGCGTCGCCCGCGCCCAGCGGCGTCGACCGAAGGCCCGGTTGTTGCAGCGGGTAAAGAATTCGCCGGCCGAGGCCGCCAGGGCGCGGCTATCATCGCGGCACGCAACCGCTCATCGCATCGGTGGTCGAAATCGTTCCGTAGCAAAGGAAGTCCTGCATGGGCCATTGGCTCGACTCGCTCACCGCCTGGCTGGCTGCCAACCCGCAGTGGCTCGGGCTGACCCTCGTCATTGTCGCCTGCCTGGAATGCCTGGCGGTCGTCGGCCTGCTGGTGCCCGGCACGGCGCTGGTCCTGGGCCTTGCCGTACTCGCCGGCAACGGCGTGCTGAGCCTGGGCGAGACGCTGCTGCTGGGCTATGTCGGCGGGCTGCTCGGCGACCTCCTGTCCTATGCCCTGGGCCGGCGCTATCACCGCGGCATTCGCGGCCTGCCCGGCCTGCGCCAGCACCCCGAATGGCTGGAAGGCGCGGAGGCCTACTTCGCCCGTTATGGCGTCGCCAGCCTGCTCGTCGGCCGTTTCATCGGGCCGCTACGGCCGATGCTGCCGATGACCGCCGGCATGCTGGACATGCCGTTCGGCCGCTTCCTGCTGGTCAGCCTGGTCGCGGCGGCCGGCTGGTCGATGGCCTACCTGATGCCCGGCTGGACGGCCGGCGCCGCGATGCGCCTGCCTCTGGCCGAGGGCTTCTGGGGCGAAGCCGCGATCGTTGCCGGCGGCACCTTGCTGGTGATCGGTCTGATCGTCCACGGCAGCCTGCGGCAGTTTCGCTGGATCACCCTGCTGGCCGCCGGCGCGTCCCTGGCGCTGCTGGCCGGCCTGTTCTTCGGCTGGCCATACCTGAAGATATTCGACGAAGGCCTGCTGGCCGTCATCCAGGGTGAACGCAGTGCGGCCATGGACCAGGCGATGGTGCTGATCACCCGCCTGGGCGACTTCCACACCCAACTCTGGGCCGCCACCCTGCTCAGCCTGCTGCTGCTGACGATGCGTCAGTGGCGCGCGGCAACCTTCGCCGTCGCCACCCTGCTCGGCACCGCACTGGCCAATGGCGCGCTGAAGGCGACGTTCGCGCGCCTGCGTCCGGAGGTACTCAGCGAGCCTCTGACCAGCTACAGCTTTCCCAGTGGCCACAGTTCGGCGGCGTTCGCCTTCTTTCTCGTGCTCGGTGTACTGGCCGGTCGCGAGCAACCGCCGCGCATGCGGCTGACCTGGCTGCTGCTGGCCTGTCTGCCGGCCACGGCGATCGCCCTTTCACGCATGTACCTGGGTGTGCACTGGGCCACCGACGTACTGGCCGGCGCCCTGCTGGCCGCCACCCTGTGCGCGACCAGCCTGACCCTGGTGCAGTGGCACCGCCCGCTACCGGCGCTCAGCGCGCGTGTCTGGTGGCTGCTACTGCCGGCCTGCCTGGGGTTGCTCGGCGCCTTCGCCGCCTGGCGCCTGCCGGATGCGCTGCAGCTCTACCACTACGTGGCCGGCTGACCTGCGCTAATCGGGCGCATCGCCCTGCAACCGTTCCAGCCACTGTTGGATCAGTTGCAGGCGCTCGGCGGGCTCGTCGATCGCGAGCAACTGGAGCTTCTGTGCGGTTTCGAACGGCAGCAGGTAGGCCAGTTTGCTCGCCAGCTCGGCCTGCCCGCGGATTTCGCCCGGCATGCCCAGCGTTCGCACCATCGGGTGCTGCCCGAGCGCCTGCAGCAGCACCAGCAAGTCCTCGTACTGGGCATCGAGCGCCCGGTCGCAGACCTCGTCGCGCCAGCTCACCTCGGCGACCAGCAACTGATCGCGCTGCACCTCGGTCGACTGCACATCGAAACGCCGGGCCCCCTCGACGCGAATTCCCAACAGGCCATTGGGGCGCTGCTGCCAGTCGCGAATCAGGGCCTCGCAGCCGACCATGGCATGGGCGCTCGGCGCCGGGCCCACTTCGTGACCCTCGAGAATGCGCACCACGCCAAAGCCGTGGCCGGCCTTCAGGCAGGCGCTGACCATGTCCAGATAGCGCGGCTCGAACAGCTGCAGATCCAGTACGCAACCGGGAAACAGCACGGTGTCGAGCGGGAACAGCGGCAGATTCATAACGGCTCCATCACAGCAACAGGGATACCACCAGCGGCAGCAGCACGGCGGTCATCACGCCCATCAGGCTCATCGCCAGCGCGGCGAATGCACCGCACTCGTCGCCCTCCTGCAGCGCCTGGGCGGTGCCGACCGCGTGTGCGGTCAGGCCGAGCGCCATGCCGCGGGCCGCAGGATGGAGAACCCCGCAGCGGCGCAACAGTTCCGGCCCCAGGATCGCGCCGAGCACGCCAGTCAGCATGACGAACACCGCCGCCAGCGCGACCACGCCGCCGATCTGCTCGGCCACCAGCATGGCGATCGGCGAGGTCACCGACTTCGGCGCCAGCGTCATGAGAATCATCTGGTCGGCACCGAACAGCCAGGCCAGACCCATGCCCAGCGCCGTAGCCGCCGACCCGGCCACCAGCAGGGTCACCACGATCGGCACGAAGAGTTCACGGATACGCCGCATGTTCAGGTACAGCGGTACCGCCAGCGCGACGGTCGCCGGGCCGAGCATGAGCGTGAGCAGGCGCGAACTGCCGGCGTAATCCTCATAGGCCAGGCCACACAGCAGCAGGATGGCGATGATCATCAGTGCCGAGACCAGCACCGGCTGCAGGAACACCCAGCGCGTCTTCTCATAGGCGGCGAAGGCCAGCTGGAAGGCGGCCAGCGTGATGCCGACGCCGAACAGCGGATGGTGGATCAGCGCCTGCCAGGCGGCGTGCCATTGCAGGGCCGTCATGCCTGTTCCCTCTGGCGCTGCTGCCGACGAATCAGCGCCTGCATCAGCCGCCCGGTCAGCACCAGCGACAGCAGCAACGAAATCACCAGGGTGCCGACGATTGCCCAGAAGTCTTCGAGAATCGCCTCGGTATAGACCATCACGCCCACCGCCGGTGGTACCAGCAGCAGCGGCAGATAGCGCAGCAGACTGCTGGCCGCCAGCTGGATGGAGTCGCTGGCGCTACCTCGGAGCAACAGCGCGAGAAACAACAGCACCATGCCAATGATCGGCCCCGGCAGCATCGGCAGCACGAGCACGTTCACGACGGTGCCAAGCAGCTGGAACAGCACCAGCCAGGTCAAGCCGCGAAGCAGCATAGAAAAGCCTCCCGTTGAAATGCAGCGAGTATAAGCCGCCAGTGCCAGGCGGCAGGAATATCGGCCGGCGTGCGAGCTATGCCCGGGCATTCGTGCAGGTCATGCGAGTTGTCGCCCACACGATGGCGTGCTGATCTAGCCGGACAACAACAAGTCTCAGGAGGTCACATGCCGCAGGTACCGATCGAACAACTCAAGGATTACATCGGCAAGGAACTCGGCCACTCCGACTGGCTGACCGTCGACCAGGAGCGAGTCGACCGTTTCGCCGACTGCACCGGCGATCATCAGTTCATCCACGTCGATCCGGAGCGCGCGCGCGAAACTCCGTTCGGCGGCACCATCGCCCACGGCTTCCTCTCGCTGTCGCTGATGCCGATGCTGATGGAAGGCCTGATGGTCACGCCCGCCGGCACCCGGATGGGCGTCAACTACGGGCTCGACAGCCTGCGGTTCATCCAGCCGGTGCGCGTCGGCTCGCGGGTTCGCCTGGCGCTGACGCTGCTCGACGCCTACGAAAAGAATCCCGGCCAGTGGTTGCTCAAGGGGCGCGCGGTGATGGAGATCGAGGGCGCGGAGAAGCCGGCCTACGTTGCCGAGACCCTGGCGCTCTGCATTCTCTGAGCGTCATCCATGGCGCTGGCGCGTCCTGCGCTTTGCGGCATACTCAGGGCATCCTGCAGTCCGGACCCGCCATGCGCCATCTCTTGCTTGCCACCGTTACCCTGCTGCTCGCCGCCTGCGGCGAGGGCGAGCCGATCCTGCCCGCCGATGGCGTGCTGCCCGATGGCGGGCGCTACCGGGGCACCCTGGTCGACGGGCTGATGCAGGGCGACGGGCGCATCGACTATCCCGATGGCAGCTTCTACGAAGGCCCGTTCCGCAACGGGCGCCGGCATGGCGAGGGCCTCTGGCAGGCCGCCAACGGCGACCGTTACGAAGGCACCTTCCACGACGGCCTTTTCGACGGCCAGGGCCGCTTCAGCTTCGCCAGCGGCGGGGTCTACGAAGGGGACTTCCATCGCGGCCACATGCAGGGCAAGGGGCGGTTTCGCCAAGGCGAGGCCAGCTACCAGGGCGAGTTCCGCGCCGACCTGTACCACGGCCAGGGCGTGCTCGAATATGCCGACGGCAGCCGCTACGAGGGGCAGTTCGTTGCCGGACACCCGCATGGCCTGGGTACCCGCCAGGATGCCCAGGGTACCTTCAGCGGGCAGTTTCGCGATGGCGTGCTCGCCGGGCCCGGTAGCTATGTCGATGCCTCGGGCGCGCGCTACAGCGGCGAGTTCGCCGATGACCAGTTCCACGGTCAGGGCCGCTACGAAGAAGCCGGCGACGTCTGGATCGGCACCTTCGTCAATGGCGAGTTGAGCGGCCAGGGCGAGCACCTGGCCGCCGACGGCAGCCGCTACAGCGGCGAATTCCGCGCCTGGCAGTACGACGGCCGCGGACGTCTGGAGCGCCCGGACGGCAGCGTCTATCTCGGCGAGTTCAGCCATGGCCGGTTCGCCGGGCGCGGCGAGCTGAGCCTGGCCGACGGGACCCGGCAGGTCGGCCTCTGGCGCAAGGGCCTGCGCGTGCGCGACGAGCAGGGTAGGCGCCTGCCGGACCCGCTGGAACTCGCCCTGCTCGAACAGGGCGCCCTGCTGCAGCGCGCCATTGACCAGTTGCCCGCCTCTACGCCGGCGCCGGAGCTCTACGCCCTGACGCTGGCTGGCGATGGTCGGCAGAGCGTATTCATGCGCGAGGCCGATTATGTCGACCAACTGCTGGGTGAACGTTTTGCCGCGCGCGGCCGGATCAGCCTGGTCAATCATCGCGACCAGCTCGCCGAGCGCCCGCTGGCCACGCGCGAGAATCTCGCGCGCGCCCTGCGTGCGATCGCCGAACGCAGCGGCCCGGAGGATCTGGTGTTCATCTACCTCACCAGCCACGGCACGGCGGATCATCGCCTGGTGCTGGCACAGCCGCGCCTGGCGCTGAGCGACCTCGGCGCGGACGAACTGGCCGAGCTGATGCAGCCGCTGGGCAAGCGGCGCAGCGTCGTGGTGATCTCGGCCTGCTATTCGGGCGGCTTCATCGAACCACTGAAAAGCCCGCAGCGGTTGGTCATGACCGCCGCCAGCGCCGATCGGGTTTCGTTTGGCTGCTCGGAGCAGAACGATTTCACCTACTTCGGCCGCGCCCTGTTCGAGCAGGCCCTGCAACAAACCGACGATCTTGCCGAGGCCTTCGCACTGGCGCAAAGCCAGGTTGCCGAATGGGAAGCGGCCGACGACTATGAACCTTCGCAGCCGCAACTCTGGGCACCACCGCAGGTGCTTGAACAGTGGCTGGCGTTAAGGGCCGGCCAGGCCCGATCGATGACCGATCGCCACAAGGAGCAATAACCATGCAGTTGACGCCCCAGCACGTACTGCTTGCCGGCGCCACGGGACTGACCGGCGAACACCTGCTCGATCGCCTGCTCGACGAGCCCACTGTGGCACGTGTCCTGGCGCCGTCACGCAAGCCGCTTGCCGCACACCCGCGGCTCGACAACCCGGTTGGCGAACTCACCGAGCTGCTGCCACGGCTGCAAGGTCCGGTGGACACCGCCTTCTGCTGCCTGGGCACCACACTCAAGCAGGCCAGCAGCGAGGAGACATTCCGCGCCGTGGACCGCGACCTGGTGATCGCCTTCGCGCAGCGCGCGCGGGAGCTGGGTGCACGTCACCTGCTGGTGATCAGCTCACTGGGCGCCGGTGCGGACAGCTCGTTTCTCTACTGCCGGGTCAAAGGCGAGATGGAGGCAGCACTCGAGGGGCAAGGCTGGCCACAGCTGACCATCGCCCGCCCTGCACAATTGCTGGGCCAGCGCCTGGAACCTCGCCTGGGCGAGCGCCTGACAGCGCCGCTGTCACAACTGCTGCCGGGCAAATACCACGGCATCGAGGCCTGCAGCCTGGCGCGGGCGCTTTGGCGCCTGGCGCTGGAGGATGGCGAAGGCGTGCGAATCGTCGAGTCCGACGAGCTGCGCCGGCTCGGCAAGTAGCGGCTGTGTCGGCCCGGGCGCGCAGCGCCTCCGGGCCGGCTCGCTCACACCTTGATGAAGTGCTCGCGATAGTGGCGCAACTCGGCGATGGAGTCGCGGATGTCATCCAGCGCCAGATGCGTGCTGCTCTTTTTGAAACCTTCCATGATCTGCGGCGCCCAGCGTGCCGCCAGTTCCTTGAGCGTCGAGACGTCCAGGTTGCGGTAATGGAAGTACGCCTCCAGCCGGGGCATCTGCCGGTAGAGGAAGCGCCGATCCTGGCAGATGCTGTTGCCGCAGATCGGCGACTTGCCCTTCGGCACCCACTGCTCGAGAAACGCCAGCGTCTGTGCTTCGGCCTCGGCCGTGCCGATGCGGCTCTCACGAACGCGTTGCGTCAGGCCGGACCCACCGTGTTGGCGGGTATTCCACTCATCCATGCGCGCGAGCACCTCGTCGCTCTGGTGCACGGCGATCACCGGGCCCTCGGCCAGCACGTTGAGCTGACTGTCGGTGACGATGGTGGCCATCTCGATGATCACGTCGGTATCCGGGTCCAGCCCGGTCATCTCGAGGTCGATCCAGATCAGGTTCTGCGGGTTCTGCATGGGGGGCTCCTTGACTGTGGCGCGCAGTTTAGCCAGTTGCGCGTGGCCCGTCAGGCGGGTGCGCAGCCGGACGGTAGAGCAGGAGGCTCGATTGCCGCCAATCGTCGATCGGCCACTGCTCTTCGGGCGTCTTGCCGGGCACGGCGAAACTGTTGCTGATCAACTGCGCATCACGCCGCATCTCGCGCCGGGCCTTGTCCCAGAGCGCCGGCATCGGCGCTGGCGAGAGGAAACAGTAGACCACATCGTAACGACCGAGGTCCTCGCGCCAGAGGCTGCGCAGACGCACCCGGCAGTTGCGCCGCGGCAGGCAGCGCAACCAGGCGAGAAGAAAGCTCAGCGGCGCGGTCTCGACGCCGACGAAGCATCCGTCGGGGCAGGCGCGTGCCAGCCGGGCCAGAGTTCCGCCCAGGCCACAGCCCAAATCAATGAAGGTAAAGCCTGCCGGCCGCTGCTCGAGATGCTGTAGCAGCCGCTGCTCTGCCGCGCGGCCGGTGAGATACAGCGGTACCCGCTCGCAGATGGCATTCCAGTTCAGCGCCAGCAGCAGGCCGAAACCGGCCAGCAGCAGCGAGGGCGGCAACGCCTGTTCCTGCACCAGCAGCAGCCCGGGCACGAAGCCCAGGTTGATAGGCAGCCACCACTTCGACAGGCCGAGGCACTGGCCGACCGCAGCCGCGACCGCACCCTGCAACAGCGCGGCCGGAATACCCCCGAGGCGCAGACCGAACGCCAGCGCCAGGGTGTAGAGCAACAGCCAGACGATCGCCACGGCGATGATCTGGGCGAACAAGGCGACGAGCACGGGCAGACGACGGCGCAATCCGGCGAGCATGGACGACCTCGGCATGGGGAGCGAGCCAGTCTATCCCAGTCGCCATTGCACAGGCAGGCGGAAGCCGGCGTGCTAGACTCCCGGCCCACTTATCCACTCAAGCGCAGTGCAACATCGATGGCCAAACGCCAACTCAATCGCCGGCAAAGCTGGCGTATCGAGAAGATTCAGGAAGAGCGCGCCGCGCGTGCGGCCCGCCGCGAATCCCGCGCCCAGGAAGAGCTCGAAGGGGGGGAGCTGGGCGCCGAGCAGGTCGGCCTGGTGACCGCCCACTTCGGCGTGCAGGTGGAAGTCGAGGCACAGGACGGTGACGACGCCGGACAGGTGTTCCGCTGCCACCTGCGCGCCAACCTGCCGACCCTGGTCACCGGCGACCGCGTCGTCTGGCGCCCGGGCAACCAGGGCATCGGGGTGATCGTCGCGCAACTGCCCCGGCACTCCGAACTCTGCCGCCCGGACATGCGTGGCCAGCTCAAGCCGGTGGCGGCCAATGTCGACCAGATCATCGTCGTTTTCGCGCCGATACCCGAACCACACGCCAACCTGATCGACCGCTACCTGATCGCCGCCGAGCATGCCGGCATCGCGCCGCTGTTGCTGCTGAACAAGGCCGACCTGATCGACGAAGGCAACCGGGCCGCGCTCGAGTCGCTGCTTGGCGTCTATCGGCAGCTCGATTACCCGCTGCTGGAGGTATCGGCGCACGATGGCGCCGGCATGAGCGCACTGCGCGAGCGCCTGGACGGACGCATCAGCGTGTTTGTCGGCCAGTCCGGAGTGGGCAAGAGCTCACTGGTCAACAGCCTGCTGCCTGACGTCGATACGCGCGTCGGCGCGCTGTCCGAGCAGACCGGCAAGGGCACCCACACCACCACCACGGCACGGCTGTTCCATTTTCCTGGCGGCGGCGACCTGATCGACTCACCCGGAATCCGCGAGTTCGGGCTGGGCCATGTCAGCCGTGCCGACGTGGAGGCCGGCTTCATCGAGTTTCGCGACCTGCTGGGCACCTGCCGCTTCCGCGACTGCCGCCACGACCGCGAGCCGGGCTGCGCCCTGCTCAAGGCCCTGGACGATGGCCGCATCCAGCCCCAACGCATGGCCAGCTATCGGCACATCCTCAGCAGCCTGCCGGAACCGGAATACTGATCACCGCGGCACGCCTTCAATCGGCCGGAGGCTGATCGAAGCGCAGCGCGCCGTCCTCGAAGATGTTCAGTCGCTCTCGCAGCTGAGGCGCCTGCAGCGGTTCGGCCGGCGGCGCAGCGGCCCCACCGGCGGGCGCGGGACCGGCCGGTGCCGGCGCACCCCCCTCCTCGCCGCCGGAGGCCTGTTCGCCCTCGATGTTGCGCTGCGCCTTGCGCGTGAGCACCAGGATGTCGATGCGGCGATTGATCGGGTTGAACGGGTCCTTGCGATCGAACAATGCCGACGAGGCATAGCCGACCACCCGCGCGATCTGCTCATCCGGATAGCCGCCGGCCACCAGCACGCGCCGCGCCGCGTTGGCACGGCTGGCCGACAGCTCCCAGTTACCGATGCCGCTGCGCCCGGAGTATGGCTTGGCGTCGGTGTGCCCGCTGATGCTGATCTTGTTCGGCACGGCGGCAATGGTCTCGGCCATCGCCAACAGGATGTCTTCGAAATAGGGCTGCAGCTCGGCGCTGCCGAGCTCGAACATCGGCCGGTTCTCGGCATCCATGATCTGGATACGCAAACCGTCACGGGTGATCTCGAACAGGATCTGGTCCTTGAAGCGCTCGAGTTCGGGATTCTCGTCGACCTTGTTCTGCAGCTCCTGCAGCAGCAACTCGAGGCGCTCGCGCTCGACCTGCTCGGCCAGACCTTCGGCCTGCTCCGCGTCGACCTCGGCCTTAGCCTGCTTCACATCCGGTTCGACCTCGGGGTTGAGGGTGCGGTCCGGCGAAGGCGTCGGCGTGCCGCCCAGATCGATCACGTGCGGGCTGGCGCTCTCGGTGAAGCCGATCGGATCCTGGAAATACCCGGAGATCGCACGCTTCTGCTCCGGCGTGGCCGAACTCATCAGCCACATCACCAGAAAGAACGCCATCATCGCGGTGGCGAAGTCGGCAAAGGCGATCTTCCAGGCGCCGCCATGGTGGCCGCCGGCGGTCTTCCTGACCCGTTTGACGATGATCGGCTGGTTGTTGTCCATGTCCGCGCCTTAATTGCCGCGCATGGCCTGCTCGAGCTCGGCGAAGCTCGGGCGGTGGGCCTGGAACAGGACCTTGCGGCCGAACTCGGCGGCCAGCGAGGGCGGCATGCCCGAGGCCGAGGCCACCAGCGTCGCCTTGATCGCTTCGTACAGGTTGAGTTCTTCCTTGGCGTCATGCTCCAGCGCGCCGGACAGCGGACCGAAAAAGCCGTACGAAGCGAGAATGCCGAGAAAGGTGCCGACCAGCGCCGTCGCGACCTTTTCACCGATCTCGGCGTTGGTGGCGTCGGCAAGGATCGACATGGTGATCACGATGCCGAGCACCGCCGCAACGATACCCATCGCCGGCAGGCCATCGGCGACCTTGCTCACGGCGTGCGAGGGGTGTTCGAGCTCCTCCTTGAGGCTGGCCAGCTCCATGTCGAACAGGCCTTCGAGCTCATGCGGCGCCATGCTGCCCGACGACATGATGCGCAGGTAATCGCAGATGAACGCCGTCATCCGCTCGTCCTTCAGCACGCCGGGGTACTTGGAGAAGACCGCGCTGGCGGCCGGATCCTCGAGGTCGGCCTCGATCGCCATCATCCCCTCGCGGCGGCTCTTGTTGAGCACGGCATAGAGCAGCCCCAGCACTTCCAGGTAGAAGGCGTGGGTGAAGCGATTGCCGAACATCTTCAGCGACTTCTGGAAGACGATCTTCGTCGTGCTGCCCGGATTGGCCTGCAGGAAACCGCCGAGCGCGGCGCCGCCGATGATCATGATCTCGAAGGGGTGGATGAGCGCGGCGAGCTTGCCGCCAGACAGCAGGAACCCGCCGAACACGCTGCCGAGAACCACGAGAATGCCGATAATCTTGACCATACAAACCTGATTGCGGAAGGACTGCGAAACAGCGGCACAGCGGAACCGCCAGAGGCCGGCAGCTCCCCGGCGACGCGGGTTACCAAAGAATTGTTCTGGTTATCGGAACTTTTGCGCCAGACTAAAGACCACCCCGACAAAAAGCCAGCCTGGCACCATGACGACACCCACTTCGCTTCCGCGCAGCATCCCCGCCTGGATCAAGGCTCTCGACGATGTCCAGCTGCCCGCCTTCGCCGGCCCGCATGCCAAGGTGCGGGCGGCGTTGCGCAACGGCGAGCTGTCGATGCGACAGATCGCCGACGAGATTCACGCCAGCCCGGTACTGGCGCTGAACTTCATCCGCGAGGCCAATCGCAGCAGCGCCGGAGCCAATCCGGTCGACAGCCTGGAGAGCGCCCTGAGCCGCATCGGCCTGCAACGCGCCGAGGAACTGCTGGCGCGCATCCCGGCCCGCGAGGCGCATGAAATCCCCCAGCCGCTGCGGCAGATGGTGCTGATCAGCCGCCACGCCAGCCAACAGGCCAACGGCCTGTTCGCCGCACGCCTGGCGCGGCTGTGGCAGGAGATTCACTGGGGCAGCCTGCTGTTTCTGGCACCGGCGTGGACGCTGGTGGCGGCCTATCCGCAGCTGCTCGAACAGTGGGAACAGCGCCTGCTGGTGCGTCGTGAGCCGGCACGACGCCTGGAGATCGAGCTGCTCGGCGTGCCCCTGCAGGAACTTTGCCTGGCGCTCGCCCGCCACTGGCACCTGCCGGAATGGATCGTTCAGGGCTATCGGCTGCTGGGCGGCAACCGCCGCCTGCTGGTCAAGGCGCTGCATATCGCGCGGGACAACGAGCACCCGCTGCACCAGCAGCAGATGCTCGATGCCGACCCGGACCTGCGACGCTGGTTGACGCTACCGTCCAACACCATCGTGCTCGCCAATGGCCTGGCGCTGTCAGCCCATCATAGCTGGGGTGACGTCCATGCCCTGCGCTGGCAGCGGCTGGCCGGCCTTTATCTGCAGGTACCGCTGGGCGAGCTGCAGCAGCTGGTCCATCAACAGGCCGTCGCCAGCGCCCAGGCCATCGGCCCGACCGATCTCTGGCATCCGGCGCAAGCGCTGCTCTGGCCCTGGGAAAGTCGCTTCCAGCGGCAGCAGGACAAACCGGCCGCGCCGCCCAGTGCCGAAGCGCTGGCTCGCTGGCGCGAACAGTGCCGCCTGCTGCTTGCCGAGCCCTCGCCGTTCGCCAACGTCCTGCAGTTGACGCAGGCCGTCCGCTCGGCGCTCGACAGCCTCGGCATGCAGCGCGTGCTGGTGATGCTCGTCGATCGCCGTCAGCAGCGGCTGGTCGCCCAGCAGACCGTCGGCCTGCCGGATTCGGCCGGCCGCCTGGTCCTCGTGCCGGAGCAGAGCCAGGTGCTGCGCAAACTGCTGGAAAAGCCTGCGCTGCTGAACCTCACGCCGGACAATCGGGCAACCTACTCGGCACTGCTGCCGGGCTCGCTCAAGGCCCTGTTCGCCGGCGGCCATCTGCTGCTGCGCTCGGTCGGCGCCGGCCGCCCGGCCATGCTCCTGGCCGCCGATCAGGCGGGCGCGCCGATCAGCGAGCTGTCGCTGCAGGCGTTCGAAAAGACCGTGCAGTGCATAGAGCGGGCGATGGTCAATTTCGCCAAGCGCAGTGCCTGACGTTTTTCGCTAGACTGCGCCTTCATTCGTTCCGCAGAGGCTCATCGTGCCTGCCTTTTCCAATCTGCCCCTGGTGATCGAGCCCATCGACCTGGCGCAGCGCATCAACGCGCCGGAGCTGATCATTGTCGACCTCACCAGCGCGGCGCGTTACGCGCAGGGCCATGTGCCGGGCGCGCATTTCGTCGACCCGAAACTGACCCAGCTGGCCCAGCCACCCGCCCCCGGCCTGCTGCCGCCAAAGGCGCAGCTCGAAGCGCTGTTCGGTCGCCTTGGCCATCGCCGCGACGCGGTCTATGTGGTGTATGACGACGAGGGAGGTGGCTGGGCCGGGCGATTCATCTGGCTGCTCGATGTCATCGGTCATCCTCGCTACCACTATCTGAACGGTGGCCTGCATGCCTGGCTGGCCGAACAGCTGCCGCTTTCGCGCGAGCCCGTAGCCGACGTGGGCGGTCCGGTTGCACTGCAGCTCGACCCGGCACCTACCGCGACCCGCGAATACCTGGAAAGCCGTCTGGGCGCCGAGGATCTGGTCGTCTGGGACGCCCGTTCGCCGGCCGAATACCGCGGCGAGAAGGTGCTGGCCGCCCGAGGCGGCCACATTCCCGGCGCGGTGAATTTCGAATGGACGGCCGCCATGGACCCGACACGTGCGCTACGCATTCGCCAAGACATCGCCGAGCAACTGCACGCGCTGGGCATCGTGCCGGAGAAGGAAATCATCACCCACTGCCAGACGCACCATCGCTCCGGCCTGACCTACCTCATCGCCAAGGCGCTGGGTTATCCGCGGGTCAAAGGCTATGCCGGCTCCTGGAGCGAATGGGGCAACCTGCCCGACACCCCGATCCAGTCATGAAAAGGTCCTCAATGAAAGATCGCCTGTTCGTCCTCAGCCAGTACGTGCTGCCGCACCATCTGATCTCGCGGCTGGCCGGCTGCCTCGCCGAGTGCCGTCTGCCCTGGGTGAAGAACACCTTCATCAAGTGGTTCATCGGCCACTTCCAAGTCGACATGCGTGAGGCCGCGATCGAGGAGCCCACCGCCTACGAACATTTCAATGCGTTCTTTACCCGCGCACTGAAGGACGGCGCGCGACCGCTCGACCCGACGCCCGGTGCAATCCTCAACCCCTGCGACGGGGCCATCAGCCAGCTCGGGCGCATCGAACAGGGGCGGATCTTCCAGGCCAAGGGCCACAACTACAGCGTCACCGAACTGCTCGGCGGCGACCATGAGCGCGCCGCGCCCTTCATGGGCGGCGATTTCGCCACCGTCTACCTGTCGCCCAAGGACTACCACCGCGTACACATGCCGCTGGCCGGCACCCTCCGCGAAATGGTCTACGTGCCGGGGCGGATCTTCTCGGTCAACACGGTTACCGCGCAGGGCGTGCCGGAGCTGTTCGCACGCAATGAACGGGTCGTCTGCATCTTCGATACCGAGCGCGGCCCGATGGCCATGGTGCTCGTCGGCGCGATGATCGTCGCCAGCATCGAGACGGTCTGGGCCGGCTTGGTCACGCCGCCCAAGCGTACGCTGAAGGCAGTGCGCTACGACGAGGCCGCGCGTGCGCCGATCCATCTGGACAAGGGTGCCGAGATGGGCCGCTTCAAGTTGGGCTCCACGGTAATCCTGCTGTTCGGCCCCGAGCAGGTCCGCTGGGCCGAGCAACTCGGCCCGCTGAGCCCGGTCTGCATGGGCGAGTCGCTCGGCCAGGCCTTCGCCGCCGAGTGACCATTCGGGTTCCGCGGCGCGGAACCCGAGGCCTCCACCGATCATCGCCTACCAGCACAAAGCCATTACTTCGCCCTGCGATACCCGGCCTTAGCTGTTAGAGTGACGGTAGATGCATCCGTCCAGCGCCGTGGAGTTGCCGGTTGGAAAGCAAGAGCCTGCATATACAGTTACGTGTTCCCACACCGAGCCGGGAGACGTTGTCCTTCTGCGAGGCGAGCCCGCGCGCGCTGCGTGACTGGCTGGCCGGCCTGCCCAAGGCCAACCTTGGCGAGACCGCCCGCCAGCTCTACCAGGCGTTGACCGAGCTCAACCAGCTGCGCGTGTCCTCTGAGCTGCGCCTGCAATTGCTGGAGCTGCTGCGCCCGGATGTCCATTTCGTCTGCAGCCATCTGGAACGCCATTACCTCAACCAGCCAATCGTACTCAGTGAACGGCCGCGCAAGGTCGCCGGCCTCTGCCAGGCGCTGCAGAACCACCTGGCGGCGGGCTACAAACTGATCGTCAGCCGCATCGTCTCGCGCCCTCAGATCGAGCGCCCACAGTTACTCACCGCCGCGCTGCAGCGCGCCCTGCATGCACTCGGCGCACTGCTGGTACGCTCTACGCAACTGTATAGCCCGGCCAGCGAGGGGCTCTGGCTCGAGCTACACCAGCTCTACCGCCTGGCCAGTGAAAACGGGCTGCAGCACACCCCGGTGCGCGATGCGCTGGCTCATGAAGGTGAGGCACTCAGCGCTGAACAGTGCTACCTCAGCACACTGCTATTCGGTAGTGCCCGCTGCAACCAGATCCGCCAGCAGCACATCGCGCCGCTGGCCGCTGCACTGCAGGCCTGGGGGTCCCTGGCCTGCCTGCGACCGGCCACGCACCCGGCCAGCCTGTTCGTCTTTTCGCCGCAGGTCGACGGCCCGCCGCGCTACCGTTCACTGTTCGCCGCCGACCGCCTGCCGAATATGCTCGGGCTCGACCCCAGCCAGCTGGTCGCGGCGATCGAGGCGCACCTGCAGCTCCCCGCCGAACAACGCCAGGGTTCGCGCCTGCCAGGGCGCAGCGCGCTCGGCGACGACCTGCTGCGCCATCTTGCCGCCGCCTGGGGCGTGGTCGCCGACCGCAGCTTCCAGCGCCGCCCCGGCAGCGGGCGGCTCGAAGCCTGCCTGGGCATGACCGCCCTGCACTATCAGCTGGCTGGCGAGCGCCCGTTCAACGAGGTGCTAGAGCGTCACGACAGTTCCAGCCGCGCCGTCTTCAAGCTCAACAACGGCGCTGCGGACGTCTGGGCGAAAGCGTTCGACGCGCAGAATGCGGAAACCGAACCTACCCTGGCCGACGACCACATCGAGTTCGTGCGGCCGGCCAAGCCGGCCCAGGCAACCAGACAGGAACCCGGCAGCGCACGCGAGCCCGCCTACCCGTGCTTCGCCGTCGACCTGGTCAACCAGAGCCCCGGCGGCTACTGCCTGGCCTGGCCGGCCGAGGTGCCTGCCCAGTTGCAGGCCGGCGAGCTGCTCGGCTTGCGCGAGGACGCCAATGGCCCCTGGCGGGTGGCCACGGTGCGCTGGGTACGCCAGGTACGCGGCGGCGGCACTCAGATGGGCGTCGAACTCATCGCACCGAACGCTCAACCCTGCGGCGTGCGCCTGCTGCGCAAGCTCGATCAGGGCAGTGAATACCTGCGCGCGCTCCTGGTCCCGCAAGTTTCGGCCATCGCCCGCGCGCCGACCTTGATCGTCCCGTTGCTGCCGTTTCAGGAAGGGCACAAGGTCAGCCTGAACCAGGAGGGTGAGGAATGCCGGGCGATCCTCGGCAGCCGGCAGGCGCACACCGGCAACTACAATCAGTTCGAATTTCGCCTGATCGGCGATGCGACCGTTGCGCGGGAGACCTCGATCACACCCTGGAGCTCCGCCCAGGGCAGCGCCGAGGCAGATTTTGACTCGCTCTGGAAGTCGCTGTAGATTGCCGGTTCGCGTCTTTTCCCCGCCCCGCACCGCTTCGGTGTGCTTTTAAGCTGTCGCCATGGCCTTGCAGAAGAAAACCATCCGCCTGCTGATTCTCGAAGACTCGCAGAATGAGGCCGAGCGCCTGGTCAGCCTGTTCCGCAACGCCGGCCAAGCCACGCGCGTGCACCGCCTGACGTCCAGCGACGATCTCGCCGAAGCACTGCAGCAGACCTGGGACCTGCTCATCTGCGCTCCGCAGAGCGAGGGCCTGGAGCCGAGTGAAGCGATCGCCGCGATTCGCCGGCAGGCCAAGGACATTCCGATTGTCCAGCTCACCGAAGGCAACGATGCCGAGGCGATCACCGAAGCCCTGCTGATCGGCGCCCAGGACGCTCTACCCAAGGGCGAAGACGAATGGCTGTTGCTGGCCGCCAACCGCGAACTCGCCAACCTGGAAGAGCGCCGTGCGCGGCGGGCTGCCGAACTGGCGCTGCGCGAAGCGGAAAAGCGCTGCCAGCTGCTGCTCGACAGCTCGGTAGATGCGATCGCCTACGTCCACGACGGCATGCATATCTATGCCAACCGCGCCTACCTGGAGCTGTTTGGCTACGACGATAGCGAAGAGCTGGAAGGCATGCCGATGATCGACCTGGTCACCTCCTGTGATCAGGTCCAGTTCAAGACTTTTCTGAAGAACTACCAGAGCCTCGAGGGCAGCGCGGAGCTGACCTGCAGCGGCACCAAGCTCAGTGGCGAGACGTTCAAGGCCCGCATGCACTTTTCGCCAGCCAGCTACGATGGCGAGCCCTGCATCCAGGTAGTCATCCGCGCCGAGCAGGACAGCGCCGAGCTGCAGAAACTGCGCGAGGCCAGCAACCAGGATCCGGTCACCGGCCTGCACAACCGCAACCACTTCCTCGAATTGCTCGATGGCGCGGTCGAACGCGCCGTCAAGGAAGGTCGTGGCGCCAGCCTGGCCTATATCCGTGTCGATCGCTTCGCTGCGCTACAGGCCGAAATCGGCCTGGCCGATGCCGACCTGTTGCTACGCGAGCTTGCCGAGTCGCTGCGTCGTCACTTCGGCGCCGAAACCCAGCTGGCGCGCTTCGCCGACGACGTGTTCACCGCCCTGCTCGATCAGCGCACGCCGCAGCAGGCCGAACCGCTGCTGCGCCAACTGCTCGCGCGGGTCGAGAGTCAGTTGTTCGAAATTTCCGGCCGCACCGTGCAGACCTCGCTGAGCATCGGCGTCGCCGCGCTCGATGAGAAGACCGCTCGCGCTCAGGACGCCATCGAACGTGCCCACCGCTGCGCTGACGAACTCAATGGCAATTCGCTGAAGCTCTACGATCCGGCCGATGAACTCGCGGCCGAAGCCAGCCGCGGCAACCTGCTGGCGATGGTTCGCCATGCACTGGAAACCAATGGCTTCCGCCTGTTGTTCCAACCGATCATCAGCCTGCGCGGCGACAGCCACGAGCATTACGAGGTACTCCTGCGCCTGCTCGATCCGCACCAGCAGGAGGTGCCGGCCGCCGAATTCCTCAAGGCCGCCAGCGAAGCCGGCCTGGCCACGCGGATCGACCGCTGGGTGATCCTCAATTCGATCAAGCTGCTCGCCGAACATCGGGCCAAGGGACATCGCACCCGACTGTTCCTCCACCTGACCAGTGCCAGCCTGCAGGACGCCGGACTACTGCCTTGGCTCGGCGTGGTGCTAAAGGCCGCACGCCTGCCGGCCGACGCGCTGGTATTCGAGCTTTCCGAGCCGGACGCCATTGCCTACCTGAGCACCGCCAAAGCGCTCAACCAGGGGCTGGCCGAGCTCGGCTGCAAGCTGGCCATCGCCAATTTCGGCTGTGCGCTCAACCCGTTCAACACGCTGAAGCATCTGGCCGCAGAGTACGTCAAGGTCGACGGTTCCTATACCCAGGACCTCAGCCGCCAGGAAAACCAGGAAGCGCTCCGGACGCTGCTGGCCGAACTGCACGAGCAGAAGCGCCTGAGCATTGTCCCCTTCGTCGAGAGCGCCACCGTGCTGGCCACACTGTGGCAGGCCGGCGTCAGTTACATCCAGGGCCACTACTTGCAGGGCCCGAGCCAGTCGATGGACTACGACTTCTCCTCCGACGAAAGCTGAGCCGTTCCGGCAACGTTGACCGGGATCAGCCAACCGTCATCTGGCTCGACTAGAGTGTGCAGAGCTTCGCCGCACTCTGGAGGAAACCGCCGTGGTCATGATGAGAGCCGCCGTCTTCGTCGAGCCGGGTCGTATCGAACTGCAGGACAAGCCGATCCCCGAGATCGGACCCAACGATGCGCTGCTGCGCGTCACCACCACCACCATCTGTGGCACCGACGTGCACATCCTCAAGGGCGAATATCCCGTCGCCCCGGGGCTCACGATCGGCCACGAGCCCGTGGGCATCATCGAGAAGCTTGGCGCCAACGTGCAGGGCTATCGCGAAGGCCAGCGAGTCATTGCCGGCGCCATCTGCCCGAGCTTCACCTCCTACGCCTGCCAGGACGGCGTGCCCTCGCAGGACGGCGGCTGCAGCTGCCACGGCTACAAGCCGATGGGCGGCTGGCGCTTCGGCAATACCATCGATGGCACCCAGGCCGAATACGTGCTTGTGCCCGATGCCCAGGCCAACCTGGCACCGGTGCCGGATGGTCTGAGCGACGAGCAGGTGCTGATGTGTCCGGACATCATGTCCACCGGTTTCGCCGGGGCGGAAGCCGCGAACATCAGGATCGGCGACATCGTGGTGATCTTCGCGCAGGGGCCGATCGGGCTCTGCGCCACCGCGGGCGCGAAGCTGCGCGGTGCGAGCACCATCATCGCCGTCGACGGCGTCGATGCACGACTGGACATTGCCCGCCAGATGGGCGCCGATGTCACCCTGAACTTCCGCAACGTCGACGTGGTGGACGAGGTCATGAAGCTGACCGGCGGCCGCGGGGTGGATGCTTCGATCGAGGCCCTCGGCCTGCAGAGCACCTTCGAAAGCGCGCTGCGGGTGCTCAAGCCGGGCGGCACGCTGTCGAGCCTGGGCGTGTATTCCAGCGACCTGACGATCCCGCTGGGCGCGTTCCATGCCGGCCTTGGCGACCATCGGATCGTCACCTCGCTGTGCCCCGGCGGCAAGGAGCGGATGCGCCGGCTGATCAACGTGGTCGAGTCCGGCCGGGTCGACCTCAGCCCGCTGGTGACGCATCACTATGCGCTGAACGATATCGAGCAGGCCTACGACCTGTTCGCCCATCAGCGCGACGGGGTACTCAAGGTCGCGATCAAACCCTGAACACGGACAGCCCGGTCGGCGAGGAGCCGGGCTGCCCGGCCTTCACTCCAGGCCTTCGCGGTCGCGAAAGCCGAGCAGGTAGAGAATGCCGTCCAGGCCGAGCGTGGAAATCGCCTGCTTGGCCGACTGCTTGACCAGTGGCTTGGCACGGAACGCGACGCCGAGCCCGGCGAGCCCGAGCATCGGCAGGTCGTTGGCGCCATCGCCGACAGCGATCGTCTGCTCCAGGCACAAGCCTTCCCGCTCGGCCAACTCGCGCAGCAGGTCGGCCTTGCGCTGGGCATCGACGATCGGCTCGACGGCAACGCCGGTAAGCTTTCCGTTCTCGATCTGCAGTTCATTGGCGAACACGTAGTCGATACCGAGCCGCGCCTGCAGCTGTCGGGCGAAATAGCTGAAGCCACCGGAAAGGATCGCGGTCTTGTAGCCCAGACGCTTGAGTTCGGCGAACAGCACCTCGGCGCCTTCGGTCAGCCGCAGGCTCGCACCGATCTCGGCCAGCACCGTTTCGGACAGCCCTTCGAGCAGCGCCAGGCGCTCCTTGAAGCTGGCACGGAAGTCCAGTTCGCCACGCATCGCGCGCTCGGTGATCTCCGAGACCTTGTCGCCGACGCCGGCGGCCTTGGCCAGCTCGTCGATCACCTCGGCCTCGATCAGCGTCGAATCCATGTCGAACACGGCCAGACGCCGATTGCGTCGATACACCGAGTCGCGCTGGAAGGCGATGTCGACGTTCAGCTCCTGCGCGACGCTGAGGAATTCGGCGCGCAGCGCCGCGGTGTCCTCCGGCTCGCCGCGCACGGAGAACTCGATGCAGCCCTTGCCGCTCTCGTCGGGAAGCCCCAGGGGGCGCCGTCCGGAGAGGCGGTCGATATGGTCGATGTTCAACCCGTACTTGGCGGTAATGGTGCTGACACGGTGCAGCTGCTCGGCCGTGACCTTGCGCGTCAGCAGCGTCACGATATGCCGCGGCTTGCCCTGACCGGCGACCCACTGCTCGTAGTCGGCTTCGGCAACGGGCGTGAAGCGCACCTGCTGGTCATGCTTGTAGGCGGTGAACAACACGTCCTTGAGCACCCCGGAGGCGGCTTCGGTGGCGGGAATCTCGACCAGAATGCCGAAAGACAGGGTGTCGTGGATCACGGCCTGGCCGATGTCGAGAATGTTCACCCCATCCTGCGCCAGCACGCCGGTGATGGCGGCGGTCAGGCCCGGACGGTCCTCGCCGGTGATGTTGATCAGGACGATATCGCGCAAGGCGCAGCTCCCCTAGCAAATTAGGCCGGCATTCTACATCAAGGCCTCGCACCGACGCGCCCTGCCCGCGCAATGCCGACGCCAGCGAAGAGACTTTTCGTCAGCCGCCGACGCCAGACCTTCAACGCCCTGCAGGCTTTCCCTATACTGCGCGGCAATTTCCCTTCGAGAAGAGCCGCGCCCCTGTGAACCGGCCCGCGTCCGTCAAGCCTGACAATTTCTTCCTGCTGCTCTACCGCGCCATCCGCCAGCATCGTGTGCCGCTGGTGCTGCGCATTGCCGCGCACACCCTGCTGCTCGTTGTTCTGGCGCTGGTCATCTATTCCTGGGTCATCGGCATGCAGTTCAAGCACGCCATGGAGCAGCAGGCCGATGCCCTCGGCCAGAGTCTGGTGACCCAGACCGCCGCGTCCGCCACCGACCTGCTGGTGGCCAACGACATCCTCAGCCTCAACGTGCTGCTCAGCAACCTGGTGAAAAACCCGCTGGTCGCGCATGCAGCGATCTACAGCGTGGACAACCGTGTGCTGGCCGAGTCCGGCTCGCGGCCGCAGCACAACCTGCTCGGCGAGGACCGCGGCCTCTATTCGACTCCGATCAGCTTTCAGGAAGTGATCGCCGGGCACCTGCGCATCAGCCTGGACATGACCCAGTTCCAACAGCCGATGACGATCAGCCTGCAGAGCATGGGGTTGCTCAGCCTGATCCTGCTGGCCTTGGCGCTGAGCCTGAGCATGCGCCTGGGGCGCCAGCTGTCGATGCCTCTGATGCAGCTGCGCCTTTGGCTGCGTGACCCCGACGATCCCGCGCCGGGGGCCGGCCGCCAGGACGAGATCGGCGACCTGGCGCGCCAGCTGCAGGCACGGCTGGTACCGGAAAAGCCGGAACCCGAGCCGGAAATCGACCTGGGCGACATGCTCGAGGAGTTCGACGCCGAACCGCCAGTCCAGCAGTCGACGGCAGCCGCACCAGCCAGCGCATCCCGCCAGGCGTTTGCGGACCTCGACGAGGACGACGAGCCGCCGCTGTCCGCGCACGATCGTTTCAGTGCCGACGAGGAGGACGACTTCGATCCGTTCGCCGAGCAAACCCCCAGTGCGTCGGTGCCGCCTGCGGTCGCTGCAACGCCGGCCCGCAGCGCCGTGCTGGCCATTCAGCTCGGCGCCCAGGAGCAGTTGCGCCGCCTGCCGCGCGAACGTCTGACCGACCTTCTGCAGCGCTACCGCGACTGCCTGCAGCAAGCCGCCACGCTCTACCAGGCCGAGCTGCACACGCTGAACGACGGCAGCAGCCTGATGCTGTTCCACAGCCAGGACGACGAGCAGAATTACCTGACGCATGCGGTTTGCTGCGGCGAGCTGATGCGCGCGCTGGGACATGCGCTGCAGATCGAGGTCGCCGATAGCGGCATGACGCTGCAACTGCACCTGGGCCTGACAACCGGTGAAGGACTGGCCGACCTGGGCCAGGGCGAACTGCTCCTCAGCGAGGCGGCGCAGGCCGCGCTGGACCTGGCGCAGCACAGCCGCAATCTGGTCTTGGTCGAGCGCTCGATCGGCGACGATTCACTGATTCGCCAGCGGGCGCGGATCCGCCCGATTGCCAGCCCGGAAGGGGCCTGCTGCGTCGAGCGCCTGCTCGACCCCTACCCCTCGCTGCTGGAGCGCCAACTGGCGCGGATGCACGAGCTGCGCAACCGTCACGCCTGAGAGTGACGGGGCAGCGAGCCGCGCAAACGGTTTTGCGCCGCCCTGGTGATCATCGGGCGGCGGGCTTAGAAGCGGAACACTTCCATATCGGTACGCAGCGGCTCCAGCGCCTTTAGTCGTGGCGCCTCCGGCTCGCTGCGCTTGGGCGCCTTCACCGTCGTCTTGGCGGCGTTGCGTGCGACGAGCACCGGCTCGATCGCCTCGGCGAGCATGACGCTCAGGCGCTGTAGCAACCGGCTCTGCGCCTGCACCTGATCGGTGATGCTGCCCTGATGTGCTTCCTGCAAGCGCACCAGGCGACTGCCCTGGCGCTTGCCGTGCTCATCGAGCAGCCGCCATTGCGCCTCCAGCACCGCAGGGTGCTGCGGGCCGGAGTCCAGGCGCGTGATAGCCAGCTCGATCTGTACATCGGCAACGAAGCCTTCGCTGGCTGGTGCAGACTCGATCTTCTGGGTCTTCAGCTGGGTAGCCAGCTGCCGCATCAGCAGTTGGTCGACGTCTTCCTTGAGGCTGCCGGCCCAACGGGCTTGCTGCGGGTCGGCGGCGATACTGCCATCGGGCAGGCGCTGCAGCAGCGCATCGCGCTGCAGGTAGTCGGCCACGCTGACCGGCCCGAGCAGCACGGCCACACCGCCCTCCTGTTCGGGCATCTCGGCCACGCCATTGTCGAGCCGGTACAGCGGCAGCGGCTGCTGGGCGACACAACCGACCAGTGCGGTGCTGGCCAGCAGCAGAACGAGGGGGAAACGCAGCACGTTGTTCATTACCTTCATGACGTTCAGGGCCACGCCTGTCTGAGTCGTTCAGCACGCAGCGACCAGGCGCCGTGGCCGGTCGCAACGTTGGAAAGGCGGGTATCTTCCGTTAATCGGCGCCCGGGTTCCAGCGTGAATTTGGCTCGACCTGTGTCAGCTTTCCACACGCAGCCCATCGACCCGCTGGAAGCCGCGTGGCAGCTTGTTGCCGCGCCGGCCGCGCTCGCCCTTGTAATGTTCCAGGTCTTCGGCCCGCAGCGACAGGGTGCGCTTGCCGGCCTGCAGCACCAGGGTCGCGCCGTCAGGCAGCACTGCCAGATCGACCAGATATTCCTCGCGACTGGCCACGCGATCGCCGGGGATGCCGATGATCTTGTTGCCCTTGCCCTTGGCCAGCTGCGGCAGATCCCGCACCGGGAACACCAGCAGACGTCCTTCGGTGGTGACGGCCGCCAGCCAGTCCTGGTCGAGGCTACCCAATGGGCGCGGCGCGACGACCCGAGCGCCGTTCGGCAAGGACAGCAGCGCCTTGCCGGCCTTGTTCTTGGCCTGCAGATCGTCGCCCTTGACCACGAAGCCATAGCCCGCGTCGGAAGCAATCACGTAGAGCGCCTCATCCTCGGGCAGCAGCACGCACTCGAAGCTCGCCCCCGGCGGCGGGGTCAGCCGGCCGGTGAGCGGCTCGCCCTGGCCCCGCGCCGAAGGCAGCGAGTGCGCCGCCAGCGAATAGCTGCGCCCGGTCGAGTCGATGAACACGGCGAACTGATTCGAACGCCCGGCGGCGGCCGCCTTGAAGCCGTCCCCGGCCTTGTAGGAAAGCCCCGCGGCATCGATGTCGTGACCCTTGGCGCAGCGCGCCCAACCCTTCTCGGAGATCACCACGGTGACCGGTTCGGACGGCAGCAGCTCGTTCTCCGACAGGGCACGTGCCTCGGCGCGCTCGACGATCGGCGAACGCCGTGCATCGCCATAGGTCTCGGCATCCTCGAGCAGTTCCTTGCGCACCAGCCTTTTCAGCTTGGCGTCGCTGGAGAGCAGGGCCAGCAGGCGCTCACGCTCCTTGGCCAGCTCGTCCTGCTCGCCACGGATTTTCATTTCCTCCAGCCGCGCCAGCTGGCGCAGGCGAGTGTCGAGAATGTAGTCGGCCTGCAGCTCGGAGAGCTCGAAGCGCGCCATCAGCACCGGCTTGGGCTGGTCCTCGGTACGGATGATGTGAATCACCTCGTCGAGGTTGAGGAAGGCCACCAGCAGGCCTTCCAACAGGTGCAGGCGCCTCTCCACCTTGTCCAGTCGATACTGCAGGCGACGACGCACGGTGCCGATGCGGTAGGTCAGCCATTCGCCGAGCAGGACCTTGAGATTCTTCACCTGCGGCCGACCATCGAGGCCGATAACGTTGGTATTGACGCGGTAGCTGGACTCCAGGTCGGTGGTGGCGAACAGGTGCTGCATCAGCTCGTCGGCGTTGACCCGGTTCGAGCGAGGAATGATCACGATGCGGCAGGGGTTCTCGTGGTCCGACTCATCACGCAGGTCGGCGACCATCGGTAATTTCTTGGCCTGCATCTGCGCGGCGATCTGTTCGAGCACCTTGGCGCCCGAAACCTGGTGCGGCAGCGCGGTGACCACCACGTCGCCATCCTCGACGCGATAGACCGCGCGCATGCGCACCGAGCCACGGCCGCTCTCGTACATCTTCAGCAGGTCGGCGCGCGGCGTGACGACTTCCGCCTCGGTGGGGAAATCCGGGCCGAGGATATGCTCGCAAAGCTGCTCGACGGTGGCGTTCGGCTCGTCGAGCAGGCGCACGCAGGCGGCGGCCACTTCGCGCAGGTTGTGTGGCGGCACGTCGGTGGCCATGCCCACGGCGATGCCGGTGGTGCCATTCAGCAACAGGTTGGGCAGCCGCGCCGGCAACGTGGCGGGCTCCTCCAGCGTGCCATCGAAGTTCGGCACCCAGTCGACCGTGCCCTGCCCGAGTTCCGACAGCAGCACCTCGGAATAGCGCGACAGGCGCGCCTCGGTGTAGCGCATGGCGGCAAACGACTTGGGATCGTCGGGCGCGCCCCAGTTGCCCTGGCCATCAACCAGGGTGTAGCGGTAGGAGAACGGCTGGGCCATCAGCACCATGGCTTCGTAGCAGGCCGAGTCGCCATGCGGGTGGAACTTGCCGAGCACGTCGCCGACGGTGCGCGCCGACTTCTTGTGCTTGGCATCGGCCGAGAGCCCGAGCTCGCTCATGGCGTAGACGATTCGCCGCTGGACGGGCTTCAGACCGTCGCCGATGTGCGGCAGCGCGCGATCCATGATCACGTACATGGAATAGTTGAGATAGGCCTGTTCGGTGAACTCGGCGAGGGAGCGGCGCTCCACGCCTTCCAGGCTCAAGAGGGATTCGCTCATGGTCGATCCGTGGCAGATTGGCGCAGCACCAGGGTGCCGGCGCGCTGGGTGAATTCGAGTTGTTTAAGGGCGCTCATGCCGAGCAGGACCTGCTCGCTGAGAAAGCCCGGGGCGACGATGGCGCGCACGTCATGCAGCACGATGTCGCCGAGTTCCAGCCGGGCCAGGCGCGTACGGTAACCGGTGCTCGGGCCATTGGCCGTCTGCAGCATGACCGGTGCGCCGCGCTCGAGGCCCAGGCGCTTGGCCAGTTCGATCGGCACCGCGACATCGGTCGCGCCGGTGTCGAGCAGAAAGGTCACGCGCTCGCCGTTGATGCGTCCATCCGCGACGAAGTGGCCGCTGGCATTGCCGGCCAGCTGGACCTCGACCTGGCCGCCTTCGATGCGCGAAACCGGCTCGCGGTTGGGGTTGAAGCGGTTGTCTTCCCAGTCGGCGAAAAAGCGCGTGGCCAGCAGCAGGCCCGCGCCCCAGGCGAGCACCAGCATGACCCGCCCGGCCCGTCGCCCCGCAGTCTGGGTCACGGCCGCGCGCCCCAGCCGCCGGCCGGAGCGGCGAAGCGCCAGATCACCGGCCGGCGTTCGCCATCGGCGCGCGCCTGGCCGTTGTTGTCCACGCCGATCCAGGCGCCTTCGGCATCCACCCAGAGCGCTTCGGCATTACCGAATGCGCTGGGGTAGCGACGCGACTCGGCCAGCGCCGTGTCGGCATAGGACCAGCAGCGCTCGACATCGCCGGTCGTGGCGGCACGCCGGCATACGCGGTGGGCGTTAGGCTCGAGGCTGTACAGTGCGCCTTCGTGGTAGGCCAGATCGGTGAAGCCGAGCGGCAGCGGATCAGCGCCCAGGGCTTGCGGCGGTGGCTCGCTGCCGCCTTCGGCAAACAGCACGCAACCGCCCGTGCACTGAAAACTGCTCTGCTGGCGATGCAGCACCAGTACGCCACGGCGCTCACGCTCGGCCGCCAGCCACAGGCGGGCGGCTTGCGGGTCGACGGCGATGCCTTCGAGCATGGCGTTGAAGTTCAGCAGCATGCCGCTGGCGCGCGCCTGGCGTACCAGCGAGTCGGGTAGCGTCAACCATTGCGCCGAACCGGCCGGGCTTACCTGCAGCACGCCGGCATGGGCTTCGCTGACCAGGTAGCGATTGCCGAGCGCATCGCAGGTCAGCCCCTCGAAATCCATCTCGCCGCCGCGCACCGCCGCGCTCGCCAGGACACGCATGCGCATGCCCCAAGGCAGCCCGCTGTCCGGCACCGGCGGCAGCTCGAACGGCTCGGCGTCGGCACGCCATGGCGAGGCGCTTGCATCGAGCCGATAGAGCCGGTCGTCCTCACGGTCGGACACCGCCCACAGGGCGTCGCCACACCAGGCCAGCCCCGACAGGTTGCCGGCAGGCATGCCATCGACGACCTGCTCCTCGATCAGCTGCAGCTCTGCCACCTGAGCCAGCGCCAGCCACGGCGCACAGACCAGGCCCAGCGCCGCCATCCAGCGCCGCATCAGACCAGCACCTCGGCCAGATTGCCCTTGGATTCGAGCCAGGATTTGCGGTCACCGGCGCGTTTCTTGGCCAGCAACATGTCCATGATCTCGCGCGTGCCCTCGAAATCTTCGAGCGTCAGCTGTACCAGGCGCCGGGTATTCGGGTCCATGGTGGTCTCTCGCAGCTGCAGAGGGTTCATCTCACCAAGGCCCTTGAAGCGGGTGACCTGTGGCTTGCCGCGTTTCTTTTCCGCGGCGAGACGCTCGAGGATGCCGTCGCGCTCGGCCTCGTCGAGCGCGTAGTAGATCTCCTTGGCCAGATCGATGCGGTACAGCGGCGGCATGGCGACGTACACATGCCCCGCCTCGACCAGCGGGCGGAAATGCCGTACGAACAGCGCGCAGAGCAGCGTGGCGATGTGCAGGCCGTCGGAGTCGGCGTCGGCGAGAATGCAGATCTTGCCGTAGCGCAGCTGGCCGAGGTCGCTGGCGCCGGGATCGACACCGATGGCCACGGCGATATCGTGGACTTCCTGACTGGCCAGCACCTCGCCGCCATCGACCTCCCAGGTGTTCAGGATCTTGCCCCGCAACGGCATGATCGCCTGGAACTCCTTGTCCCGCGCCTGTTTGGCCGAACCGCCGGCCGAGTCGCCTTCGACCAGGAACAGCTCGGCGCGCATCGGGTCCTGCCCGGCACAGTCGGCCAGCTTGCCGGGCAGCGCCGGCCCCTGGGTGATTTTCTTGCGCTCGACCTTCTTGCCGGCCTTCAACCGTCGACCCGCGTTGCTGATGGCCAGCTCGGCGAGCTGCAGGCCGAGGTCGGGGTTGGCGTTGAGCCAGAGGCTGAACGCGTCCTTGACCACACCAGAGACGAACGCAGCCGCCTCGCGCGAGGACAGGCGCTCCTTGGTCTGCCCGGAGAACTGCGGCTCTTGCATCTTCATCGAGAGGACGAAGGCGATGCGCTCCCAGATGTCCTCGGGCGCCAGCTTGACCCCGCGCGGCAGCAGGCTGCGGAACTCGCAGAACTCGCGCATCGCGTCGAGCAGGCCCTGGCGCAGGCCGTTGACGTGCGTGCCGCCCTGGGCGGTGGGGATCAGGTTGACATAGCTTTCCTGCACCGCGTCGCCGCCTTCGGGCAGCCACAACAGTGCCCAGTCGACCGCCTCGGTATTGCCCGCCAGGCTGCAGGTGAAGGGCTCGTCGGGCAGGCGCTGGAACTCGCTAACCGCATCGGTGAGGTAGGAGCGCAGTCCGTCCTCGTAATGCCACTCGACCTTCTCGCCGCTGGCGCGATCCTCGAACGACACCGCCAGGCCCGGACAGAGCACGGCCTTGGCCTTGAGCACGTGCTTGAGGCGACTGATGGAAAACTTCGGCGAGTCGAAATACTTCGGGTCGGGCCAGAAATGCACACTGGTCCCGGTGTTGCGCCGGCCCACGCTGCCGACGATTTCCAACTCGCTGGCCTTGAAGCCGTCGGCGAAGCTCATGCGGTACTCGTTGCCGTCACGCTTGACCGTCACCAGCACCTGCGTCGAGAGCGCATTGACCACCGAGATACCCACGCCGTGCAGGCCGCCGGAAAACTGGTAGTTCTTGTTCGAGAACTTGCCGCCGGCATGCAGCTTGGTGAGGATCAGCTCGACCCCGGAGACGCCCTCCTCCGGGTGGATGTCCACCGGCATGCCACGGCCGTCGTCGATGACCTCCAGCGAGTTGTCGGCGTGCAGGATCACCTGCACCGCGCGGGCATGGCCGGCCAGCGCCTCGTCGACGCTGTTGTCGATGACCTCCTGCGCCAGGTGGTTGGGGCGCGCAGTGTCGGTATACATGCCGGGGCGCTTGCGCACCGGATCGAGCCCGGAAAGAACCTCGATGGCTTCTGCGGTATAGGACATGGAGCTCCCTTAGAGAACGGAAAAGTCGATGTCTAGCCAGCGCGCCGGGGCCACGCCGGCGAACGCCAGCAGCGCGGGCAGGCGTTCGGCGAAGCCCTGGAAACCATGGTCGCCACCGGCCTGGATACGCAAGGCACAGCCTTTGTAGAAATCGGCAGCGCGACGATAGTCGAGGGTTTCATCGCCGGTTTGCAGCCAGACCTGATAGCGCACCGGATCCACTGGCGGCGGTGTTTCCAGCTCGGCCAGCGCCGCGACGTGGTCGTGGGTCAGCTCCCAGACTTCGCCGGTGTAGAGGTTGGTCTGCGCGCCCAGGTAGCCATCGAACAGGCGATGCGGCAGCACTGCCGGATTGATCAGCAGGGCCTTGAGGCCATGGCGCTCGGCCAGGTGCGTCGCATAGTAGCCGCCCAGGGAGCTGCCGACCAGCAGCGGGCGCCCGAGCTCGTCGATGCATTGCTCGAGCTGAGCGATCGCCCGACGCGGATGATGATGCAGCTCGGGGACGCGCAGTCGCTCGGCCAGGCCGACCCGCTGCATCGCTGCGCTGAGCTGGCTCGCTTTCTGTGACAGCGGCGAACTGTTGAAACCGTGAATGTAGAGAATGGCGGGCTGAGCGAGGGTCATTGGAATGCAGGCCGAAAAGGACAGGAAAGGCTACAAGGCCCGAGCGACCCACCGCAAGCCGAGCACCCCGACGGCCCTCACGACTGGGCCCGCTCAATATCCCCGGACGCTGTAGTCGACCTCGAAGGCGATGCCGCTGACGCGCGAAACGCCGGTTTCGATCCGGCCGTCGGCATGCAGCCTCAGCCAGCGGTAGCCGGGTGCGCGGGTGTCGACCTGGAAGTCCTCGCTGCCGGGTGCGAACTGCACGCCGGTCGACGGCGACGCCAGCAGGCGCACGCCGTCACGCCAGCCGTCGAACTCCTGGTGAATGTGCCCCCACAGCAAAGCACGCACGTTGCTGTGCCGGTCGAGCACCTCGAACAGCGCCTCGGCATCGTGCAGCCCGATGCGGTCCATCCAGCGGCTGCCGATCGCAACCGGGTGGTGGTGCAGGCAGATCAGATGATGGCGATCCGGCGCCTGGCGCAGCGTACGCTCGAGAAAGGTCAGCTGCTCCTCGGCCAGGCGGCCGAACACTGCGCCCGGCACCAGGGTATCGAGCAACACGACCCGCCAGGCGCCAACTTCGGCGACCGGCTCCAGCAGGCGTTCCGGATCGGCTACCGCGCGCATGGCGGTCAGTTCGTCGTGGTTGCCCGGGCACCAGCGAATCGGTGCACGAAGACGCGACGACTGCTCGCGAAAGCGCTGATAGGAGGCAACCGAACCATCCTGCGAAAGATCGCCGGTCGCCAGCGCCAGATCGATCACCGGCTGTTCGGCCAGCACCATATCGACGACCTTGCCCAGGCTGTCATGGGTATCGAGCCCGAGCAGTCGGCCGTCCGCCTCGGCGAACAGATGACTGTCGGTGATCTGCACCAGCAGTACGGAATCTTCAGCGGTGGTAAGGGGGGCGCCCGGCAAGACCCTTCTCCTCGAACGGAATCGCCTGAAATTATGGTGGCCAGCCCCGTGAGGGGTAAACCACGGGTTTGGTACCTCGGTCACATAACCGGCCGTTCGCCCTGTACGCCGGCCCGCTCACCTGACCGCCGCAGCCGTCAGAGCACCGGAGCCAGTTCATGCCCGCAGGCCAGGCAATGGCTCAGCCACTCGCCAAGGAAGAGATTGAGCTGGCTCTTCTCGTCGGGCTGGTGCATCTGCGCGTTGGGATAGGCATAGATGCTGCGCAGGCGCCGGGCGTTTTCCGCCCGCGCCACCTCGGCCATGCGCGCGTCGTGGTACACGCGCACCTCCATCTTCGGCACCGGCAGCCAGCTCAGGCAATGCGCCTGGCTGACCTGCACGGTACTGGTATAGGGGCAGCTCTCGAGCACCTCGAGCGTCAGCACGCCGAGGGCCAGATCGCCCTGGCTGAGGGCGATGCGGCGGGTCGCACCGACTTCGCGCATCTCGGGCAGCAGGCGCGTCAGCCGCAGATAATTGGCCTCGCAGGCGGCCTGCAATTCGCGCAGGTCGACGCGGTAGCGCTCACGCACCAGCCTCATCGCCATGCTCCCCTCACATCGTCACGATTGAGCGCCAACCATTGCAGGGCGATGATGCTGGCCGCGTTGTCGATGCGCCCGTCACGAACCGCCTGCAGTGCCTGCGCGAGCGGCCAGACATGCACGCGAATGTCCTCGCCCTCTTCGGCCAACCCGAAGACGCCGCCGGCAGTGGTGCTGTCGCAGCGTGCCACGTACAGGTGCACCTGCTCATCGCTGCCGCCGGGCGACGGGAAGTAGCGCGTCACCGGCCAGAGTTCGCCCAGCGTCACGCCCGCCTCTTCCATGGCCTCGCGGCGAGCCACCTCCTCCGGTTGCTCCTCCTTGTCGATCAACCCAGCCACCAGCTCGATGAGCCAGGGGTTGCTGACCTTGCCATAGGCGCCGACACGGAACTGTTCGATCAGTACCACCTGATCGGTCCGAGGATCGTAGGGGAGCACGCAGACGGCATCGTGGCGCACGAAGAGCTCACGGCTCAATTCGGCGCCCATGCCGCCGGCGAACAGGCGATGGCGCAAATGCAACCTTTCCAGCCGGTAGAAGCCGCTGAAGCATTGCTCACGTCGGAGGATCTGGACATCATCCGGACCCGGTTCGAAGGTTTCGGTCATTACTGCTCACTTTTGACTTCGGTTGCACCAGCGCAGCAGCGCCGGCACCTGGGGCGAATGAGAAGCTCCGCTGCCATGCTAGCGCGACAGCGGCAACGGCGCAGCCTCGGGCCGACCAGGCGGTCGCCCGATGGCCGCATGACGCCTGACGAACTTCACCCGCCGACGACACTCGAAACGGCACTCGTATCGATAGGCAATCCGATGAAGCGTTCCCTGACTCTCGCCTCCCTGCTGCTGGTACCCCTGCTGCTTACCGGCTGCCAGCATGGCCTGCTGGCTCCAGCGATCGAACCGACCCGCAAGGTCACCGAGGTCAAGCCCACCGGCTGCAACAATGAAGACTGCCCACTGGTGAACATCGACCTGCAGCGTTTCGATCTGCCCGAGCTGGACCGTCTGGTCGACCAGCGCCTGCGGCAGATGACCCTCAACGCGCCGGACGACCGGCTGCCGGCCACGCTCGAAGCCTACCAGGCGGACTTCCTGGCCCGCGCCGAACCCGGCTGGGCAAGCTACCTGCAGGCCAAGCTGCGCGAGCAGCACGATGGGTTGCTGGTGGTCGAGCTGTCCAGCTATCTCTACACCGGCGGCGCCCACGGCATGCCGGGGCGGGGCTTCATCAATTTCGACCGCGAGACGAATCGCGCCGTCGGCCTGCAGGACATGCTCGTACCGGGCACGGAAGGGGCCTTCTGGCGGCTCGCCGAGCAGGCCCATCAGCGCTGGCTGGCGGAAAACGACCTGGCCGGCGACACGCAGTTCCAGCAGAACTGGCCGTTCCGCGAAACAAGCCACATCGCCCTGCTGAAAGACGGCGTGCTGCTCAAGTACGACGTCTACAGCCTTGCGCCCTACTCGAGCGGGCACCCTGAGCTATTTATCCCACATGAACAACTCGAGGGCATCCTGAAGGAGGAATATCTCTGACCGAACCTAGGCCAGCGGCATTCGCGCCCGCCGCCGGTAGATCCAGTCGACGATCTCCTCGCGCGGCGAGTAGCCGTCGACGGTAGCACGCATGACCAGCCTGACCTGCTCGAAGTCATCAAGATCCAGCCCCCGCAACAGCCTGTCGAGCACATTGCAAAACTCGGCCCATGACAGGCAGGCTTCGTTCGCCGACATGATCATCGGATGCTGGGTCGGGGTGACGTTGTCGCCAATCAGCAACTCCTCGTAAAGCTTCTCACCCGGCCGCAGGCCGGTGAACTGTATGGCAATGTCGCCGGCAGGATTGTTTTCGGAGCGCACGGACAGGCCCGACAGGTGAATCATCTTCTTGGCAAGCTCGACGATCTGCACCGGAGAGCCCATGTCGAGCACGAACACATCGCCGCCCTGCCCCATGGAGCCTGCCTGCAGCACCAGCTGGGCAGCTTCCGGGATGGTCATGAAATAACGGGTGATCTTGGGATGCGTCACAGTGACAGGCCCTCCCCGGCGAATTTGTTCGCGAAACAGCGGTATCACTGAACCGGACGACCCCAGCACATTGCCGAACCTGACCATGGTGAAGCGTGTCCGATTTACATGGTTGACCCCCGGCTGCCCGTATAGCACCGGCGCCGTCTCCCTGCTCAAGGCCTGCAAGGCCATTTCCGCTAGGCGCTTGGTGCTTCCCATGACATTCGTCGGGCGCACCGCCTTGTCGGTCGAAACCAATACGAAGTGCGAAACACCTGCCTGAATCGCCGCCTGGGCACAGTTGAGCGTGCCGATCACGTTATTCATCACACCTTCGGCGATGTTGTGCTCGACCATTGGCACATGCTTGTAGGCCGCAGCGTGATAGACACTATCGACGCCCCAGGTGCGCATCACATCGAACAGCCGATCGGCATTGCCGACCGAGCCCAGGATGGGGATCAGCTCCAGCTGAAGCGCCCGCTCACTGACCTGCTGCTCCAGCTCGGCGTGAATGGCGTACAGGTTGTATTCGCTGTGGTCGAGCAGAAGCAGCACAGTTGGCGACAGCCCCACTATCTGCCGACTGAGCTCGGAGCCGATCGAGCCCCCCGCGCCAGTGACCAGTACGACCTTGCCCTGTATGCAGTGTGCCAACAGCCTTTCGTCCGGGGCGACGCTGTCGCGCCCAAGCAGGTCGGCGATATCGACCTCCTGGAGATCTTCTACCTTCACCCGGCCGCTTGCGAGATCCATGAATCCGGGTACCGACCGGACGTGCAGCGGGTATCTCTCCAGATCGGCAAGAATCTCGCGACGCCGCGCCCGACTGGCGGACGGAATCGCCAGCAATACTTCGCTCGCCCCCGTGTCGCCGATCATCTGATCGATATGCCTGGGCTTGTATACCTTGAGCCCGGCGATGACCCGATTGGCCAGGTCGGCGTCGTCGTCGATGAAAGCAACCGGGCGCATCGCACGCCCCATTCGCAACGCCGCCGCCAGCTGATTGCCCGCCGCGCCCGCGCCGTAGATGGCTACACGCGTCAGGCCGTCATCACGTCCGAACGGGACGGACAGCATGCCCGCGTACCAGTCACCCAGTACGTACTGTCGCAACATCAGACGCAGCCCGCCAAGCAGCATCAGGCTGATCCACCAGTAGTTGAACACCAGAGAACGCGGCACCAACGCTGGCGCATCGCGATACCAGTAGATAGCTAGTGCCAGCAGCAGCGAAGAAAAAGTCACCGCCTTGGCAATGGCGATCAGCGCATCGTTGCCGAGATAGCGCATCACCGCTCGGTACATGCCGATGCGGATGAACAGCGGAATAGCCAGCACCGGGGCCAACGCGAACAACCAGGCATGCCCCCCGAGCGGCTCGATCTCGTCGAACGAGCCCAGCCGCACCACGAACGCCAGCCACAACGAGATCCATACCAGGATGACATCGGCCAGGACCTGCAGCAGTCGCTTGTACCGTCGGGGCAGGCCCAGTAGGCGATCACGCAACATTCGTTTCATTCCCGTCCGTCAACGTCATTCGTCCCAAAACCGTGCATGTGCAAATCGCCACCTCGCAACGCAAAACTACGCCATCACCCGCCCGCTTCAGCCGCACCGGCGTCAAGCCAAAGGCAGAGGCACAACAATGGCACATAGGCGATCAGCATGGCCGTCGCCCCGTCGATTCCGCCCAAGGCCACCCCCACCGCCCAGGGCAGGAGCCAGACCACGACGATCAACCCAACCGCAACCGTCACCGGCGCATGGCGGCTAAAGCGCCGCGCCGCAGCCTGATACGCATGGCTGCGATGAGCCTGATAGACAGCTTCGCCCCGCAAAAGACGACGGAGCAAGGTGAAAGTTGCGTCGACGATGAACACGCCGAGCAAAATCAGCCAGCTCCACAACAGCTGCGGATGCTGCCAGGTGGCCTGCAGCACAAGAATGCCGATCACGATGCCGAGAAAGCCGCTTCCCACATCGCCCATGAATATGCGCGCCCGCGGGAAGTTCCAGAACAGAAACCCCAGCACCGCGCAGGTCAACAGCAGCTCGCTCGCGCCTCCAGCCATCAGGGTGAACGCACCCGCGTCCACGGCAGCGTAGCAGAGCACGGCCCCGCCACCGGCACAGATGGCCTGCACCGCCGCTATGCCATCGATGCCATCCATGAAGTTGTAGAGATTGAGCAACCAGACCAGGAAAACAGCGGCCAGCACGTGCCCCACCCAACCCAGGTCGAACGGCGCTCCAAACAGAACCACTGGCGGTAGCCCGCCCAGCCAGAACAGTGACCAGGCGGCCGCAACGAAGTGGCCCAGCAAGCGCCAGCGTGCCGCGATATGGCCATGGTCGTCGGCAAAGCCGAGGGCGGCGACGCCACCACCGGCCCCCAGCAGGGCGATCATCAGGTCACTTTCGAGCGCGGCGCAAAGCCACAGCACCAGCAGCAGCGAAAGAAACACCAGGACAAACGCCATGCCTCCCCCGCGAGGGGTTGCAACCGTATGCGAACTGCGTGCATTGGGCTTATCCAGCAGGCTGCGCTGCAAGGCATAGCGGCGCAACAGCCCGGTCAGACCGAAAGCGGCCAAGGTCGCGAGCAGGAAGAGCGCCCAGCTCATGCTTGCCGCCGCCGGAGATAGTCCGCCGCAGTTGCGCGCAGCGCATCATCCACACCGACGGGCGGCGCCCAACCCAGCAGCGAGCGGGTCTTGCCGATGTCGACCTGAAGTGAACCACACAGTCGGTCGAAGGCGGCGCGCTTGCCGAGCAGGCGGGCGAAGCGCTCCAGTTGCCCCCCGGGGACCGGCAGCAAGCGCACCGGCGTATCCAGCGCCGCACCCAGACGCCGAAGCAGATCCGGGGTCGCGAGGTCTTCGCCGTCACTGGCGAGCAAGGTCTCGCCGGCAGCGTCCGGGTGGTCGATACAGGTGCACAGGAGGTCGACGAGGTTGTCGAGGGCGACCAGGCTTCGCTTGTTCTCAACGGCACCGAGCGGCAACGGGATGCCCCTCATCAGCCAGTCCATCATGCTGCGGAAATTGCCCTTCACGCCGGGGCCATACACCAGCGGCGCGCGAACGATGACGATCTCCAGCCCCGTCTCTCGGGCGAGCGCCCGCAACCCCTGCTCGGCCTCGAGCTTGGATAGCGCATAGGGATCGCCCGCCTGCGGCAGATCATCGGCCGTGAAGGGCCTGCCAGCCGGCGTCGACTCGCCGTTGACCTTGATCGAACTGATGAAGATGAACCGCCGAGCCCCCGCCGCCACGGCGCTGCGTGCCAGCTCGAGCGTGGCGTCCACATTGACCTTGCGAAACTCCGCCAGCGGATCCGCGGCCTCGTCCTGCATGACATGGACCCGCGCCGCGCAGTGAATGACCGTATCGACATTTTCGACCGGCGAACCTGCGGCAAAGGTGCGGCTGAACGAAACCGGCACGGCAACCACGCCAGCGGGCCACAGCGAATCCACACGACGCGCCCAGGCGAGAGCCTGCACGTCCGGACAGGCCACCAGCCGCTCCAGCAGCGCGCCCCCCACGAAGCCGGTTCCTCCGGTCACTAGAATCTTTCTTTTCAAGCTCAGTGTCTCTCTGCCATACGCAGCCATCCCTGACTGCCAGTCGGCAATTCTACGCACTCTCCTTCGATCATGTCGGACATAGCCGCAAACATCGACCGATCCGGCACATGGCGGACCCGAGACGGCGAGTCCGTCCGTCGAGCACTTGGCGGGGCGCGACAAAATTATGCCGCCAAAATGATATCATCGCGCCTCTTGAGCAAGCCGAGACATTCCAACGCCCCATCGGAAGAGTACCCATGACTGATGAATCAGCCGACAGACGCCACCTCCACGCGCTTCGCGCGCATATCGACGCGTTACTGACCGCAGGCGCATCGCTGGAAGGACGGGACCCGGTTCGCCTCTCACTCAACGGCCAGACCTTTCTGGTTCGCCACGGCATGCTGGTCAGCGAAAATGGCGACTTGGATGCTATTGAAACCCTGTCGAAGATCGAGTGGGATAACGAGCAGCAACGCAACCACGCGATCGAACTGTGCCTTCATCACCTGTCGCAGGCCATTGACCAAACGGAACCGAGCTTACGACCTTGGGATTGCGACGAAGCCTGAAATTGAAATGATGCGCCAGATAACGCTGGAATGATTCAATCTCGAAAGGATCCGCGCATCGCCAGCGTTACAGGCACCTGCCAGTTACGGCCGTGCACGCCCGTAGCGGTCCTCGAAGCGAACGATGTCATCCTCACCCAGATACGCGCCGGACTGCACCTCGATAAGCTCCAGCGGCACCTTGCCTGGATTCGACAACGAGTGCTTGATACCCAGTGGGATATAGGTCGACTGATTCTCCGAAAGAATCATCTCCTTGTCGCCACATACAACCTTGGCAGTTCCGGACACGACGATCCAGTGCTCGGCGCGGTGATAATGCAACTGTAATGACAGGCACTCACCGGGCAGCACGGTGATGCGCTTGACCTGATAGCGCTCACCCTTGTCGACCGTGTCGTAATGGCCCCACGGACGACTTACCAGTGGATGGCTGGCGAACTCCTCGCGCCCCTCAGCCTGGAGCTTCTGAACCACCTGCTTGACCTGCTGACAGTTGTCGCGATGCGCCACCAGCACGGCATCCTTGGTTTCGACGATTACCAGATTTTCGACACCTACCGCCGCAACCAGACGGTGATGCGACTGTACTAGCGTGTTGCGGATATCAAAGGACAACACATCACCCTGAAGGCTATTACCAGCGACGTCGTGCCCGCTGACATCCCAGATTGCCGCCCAGCTGCCCAGATCGTTCCAGCCGGCGTCCAGCGGTACCACTACACCAGCATCGGTATGCTCCATCACCGCATAGTCCACCGACTCGTCATCGCAGCGCGCGAAATGCTCGGCGGGGATATGCAGGAAATGACTGTCTTCCTCGGAGGCCGCCAGCGCATCACGACACGCAGTGACAATATCAGGGCGAAAGCGCTCCAGCTCCGCCAGAAAGCGCGAAGCACGAAACATGAACATGCCGCTGTTCCAGAGGTAGTTGCCCGCGGTCAGATATTCCTGCGCCAGCTCGGCAGAGGGCTTTTCCTTGAAACCGGAAATGGCAAAACCACCGACCTCCAGCATGCCACCGCACTGTATATAGCCGAATCCGGTTTCCGCCTGAGTCGGTGTGATGCCGAAGGTCACCAGGCGCCCATCGCGGGCCTGGGTCTCCGCGATCCGCACGGCTTCGCGGAAAGCGTCCTCATCACGGATGTAATGGTCAGCCGCCAGCACCAGCAGCACCGGATCATCCCCGTCGCGGCACGCATCGAGCGCCGCCAGCGCGATGGCCGGGGCCGTATTGCGCGCCACGGGTTCGAGGATAATGCGCCGGCTCGCACGCTTGGCCAAACGCAACTGCTCAGCCACGACAAAACGGTGTTCTGCATTGCTCACCACTAGCGGCGATGCGTGTTCCAACCCGTCCAGCCTAGCCAGCGTACGCTGAAACATGCTCCCCTGCGCCTGGCCATCGAGCTCCAGAAACTGCTTGGGAAAGCGCTGGCGCGACAATGGCCAGAGGCGCGAACCGCTACCGCCGGCGAGAATGACAGGGGTAAACATGGGTATCTCGTCAAAGGCATAAGCCACGCATTATCAAATGCACCGAAGGTAGTTGCAACTCTCGCTTGGGCTCGCAGCGACCGGTTAGCCCAGCACATGGCGAGCCGCGGCAGTCGACGCGGTCTTCCCGGCCTCAGAGAGGCCTGCGTCTGCCGCGAGACGATCCAAGAAGGGCTGGATGCCTTCGCACCGCAAATGAATACGCGTCCGCGCAAGCGCCTCGACCTCAAATCTATGTTCGAAGTAATGGGCGAGGTGGTGATGCAGGAAGCCATGGCTATGGGGCATGCTGCGCCAGCCCGCAGCTCGATGGCCGTGCTGCACTCAGCTCCTGCAACCGCCCGCCAACCCAGAACATGCCAACCGATACAGACAGCCCCGAGACCGAGTGCGAAGCCTGGGCAAAGAGTGACAAGCAGCCTCTTCCACGTCAGCGCCCGACTCGATCACCGCCACCGTATGCCAAGCAGGACATCGAACAAGCCGCTTGCAATAAAAATCCCGCACCTATGCGAGTGCGACCCAGAACACCATAGCTATGCCCCAGAAAGGACCGCACTTGGTAATGATCAAAAAACAACAAACAACGGACTGCAGGCAGAACAAAGGCCATAAGCGAAGTCAAACGCTGCGCTGGCAGAGCGACTCGCCAGCCAAACCGACGAGCTGTAGACTAAGTTTCGACCCGAGCCAGAGGAAAGACTATGCAACGCACGCTGATAACTGGCGCTAGCGGCTTTGTTGGCAGACATTTATGTGAAGTGCTCCAGCACGCCGGACATTACGTTATCGCAATGTCCTCGAAAGCAGGCATTGCCGTGCCAGGGTCCAGCGAGACCGTTTTCGGGGACATCTGTGACGCAGCAGCGGTGACGGCCATCGTCAGAGGCGCCCGCCCAACACATGTAGTCCATTTAGCCGCCATTAGTCACATTCCTACTAGCTTTTCGAACCCGCTCCTTACATGGCAAACCAACGTGATGGGTAGCGTCAACCTGCTGGAGGCAGTACAAAGCATCGCTCCTGAAGCGTTCATGCTTTTCGTTAGTACGGCCGATGTCTATGGCGCGGCTTTCAATTCCAAAGTACCAGCAGGCGAAGCTACGGCATGTATTCCGCTGAATCCCTACGCAGCAAGCAAGCTCGCTGCCGAAGCAGCCTTTAACGAGTACTTCAGGCGCGGCATTGCCGGCACAATTGTGCGCCCATTCAACCATATCGGCGCGCACCAGTCCTCTGACTTTGTAATCGCTTCCTTTGCTCGCCAGATAGCCCTTATTGAATCAGGCAAACAACCAGCGACAATAAAAGTTGGAAACCTGGACAGTTTCCGCGATTTCCTTGACGTATTAGATGTATGTCACGCCTACAAGCTAATACTAGGATTGCCAGAGAGTACAGCTGATTACCCACGATGCCTGAATATCTCTTCGGGCAGTTCTCAGCGCATCGCAGACATGCTCCAAGAACTGCTACTGATGTGTCCCCTTACGGTAACAATCGAGCAAGATCCAGCACGCATGCGCCCCACTGATATACCATTTGCTGCCGGGAACAGCGAACTCGTGCGCAAAACTGTTGGCTGGTCCCCTACAAAGCCTCTACGCGAAACCCTCCAAGAAATGCTTTCCTACTGGCGTACCCAAGCAGGATCCGGGCGGTGATCAGCACAACGCTCGCAAGCAAAGCGACTCGACAGCTGAAATCGCGCCCCCCACTATGCCAGCTATCCCTGCACCTGGCCGTATCGGGTTAATTGCACGTCAATGGCAGCAAATTTGCAAATGAAGAAGGAAAGCGATCTATTGACCGAACAGCCATGCTACCCATGCCAAGTGGTGACCTCAGGCAAGCTAAAAGCTTTAGCGGCCCAAGGCGGTCAAAATGAATTCGCTGCTCATATGGCACTAAATGAATATCTTGATAAATACAGAGTCATTGAACCCTCCTATCACCGGCATTGGCATCTATACGCTAAACCTCTTGATACAACTCACTCAACTGAGTGAGATCGAAGCAATTGACTGCTTTAACGGATATCATATTGCTTCTGCTGAAAGCACGATGACCCAGTGCCTTGAGGCGAACAAAAACCATATTGAGAGCAGCAAAAAAAGCCAGCCAAACCCCGCTAGAAACCTCTTTCGCAACTTGACTACTGCCTACAGAATCCGAGAAGCGTGGCGAAATCTTCGGCTGACCCCACAGACCAAGCAACGCCAAAACTTTGTTTACCATGAGCCAAATTTCATTCTAAAGAATCACCCAGGGCCTCGGATCGCCAGCATTCACGACCTCTCGTTCATACGATACCCTGAGTTCCACCCACCCAAGCGAGTCGAGTGGCTGGCCAGAGAACTTCCGAAAACCCTGGAAGCAGCTGATTTCCTCATTACCGACTCCGAAGTCGTTCGTCAAGAACTTATCAGTGACTTCTCCGTACCTCCAAGCCGGGTACGAGCTATTCATCTCGGTGCTTCCTCGGCATATAGCCCCCGCTCCCCTGACCAAACCCGTGAGTTCTTAACTCGACACGGCCTTTCTCATAACAAATACGTTCTATTTGTAGGAACTTTTGAGCCGAGAAAAGGGCTGGATACTTTATTGAATGCTTGGCTATCTCTGCCTTACAAGTGTCAGCGAGAATACCCTCTTGTACTGGCCGGAGCACCAGGCTGGAAAAACAAATCATTGCAGGCACGAGTTGAAAAACTATCTGCAACAGGAAGTGTTCGCCACCTACAGTATGTTGCCAGCAATGAATTGCCACTATTATATGCTGGTGCACGCCTATTTGTTTATCCTTCAATTTATGAGGGATTTGGCCTTCCTGTACTGGAGGCCATGCGCTGCGGCACGCCCGTATTATGCAGCGCAGCAACTTCAATGGCCGAGTTCGCATCAGATGGAGCCGGATACTTTCAGGCCGAAAACCATTCCGAACTTTCCAACCTGATGCAGCACCTGCTAGAGAACTCTGCAAAGCGTGAAGAGCTAGCCAAGAGAGGCCTACTACAATCCAAGCGATACACATGGGAGCGGTGCGCCAAGGAGACACTGGATGTATATCGATTAGCTCAAGAAAACCATGGAAATGGTGTATAGCGGGCACGCCTGAAGCCGGGCACATGTCAACGGAACGATAGATCAAGAGGTGGCATTTTGTTCTTTCCCATTTTTTTGTCAGTAGTTTATGTCCTGCGTAACCAATCGGAAGACATCGACCAACTATCTACTCATGCCATCAATCTACTATCGGGAATTGTAGAGGACTTCGAACTCATCATCGTGGACAACGCTTCAAGCGACAACAGCGTCTCGAATTTAAAACGACTAACCGCAGAGAATGGCCTGCCTAACCTTCAGGTCTATGCGCTCACGAAAGAAGTCGATATGAACACAGCCGCATGGGCTGGCATCGAGAACGCGCTAGGCGATTTCGTCGCTGTACTGGACCCACTGAGCGATGATCTTGATTACCTTCCCACCATGCTAGACGAGGCAGTAGCAGGCGCGGATGTAGTATTTGCAAGAAACCTCCAGAAGCCTGCCCAGAACCTGGCGTATCGCACCGCCTACGAGGCATTTAATTGGTTATATAGGAAGTTCAGTGGCATCCATCTTTCCAACGAAGCACCAGACTATCGAGTTCTTAGCAAAAGAGTTATTAACTTCATACTACGCCATCCGCAACCTTCAGTAACCTATCGCCACCTGCCTGCCACTGGCGGTTTCGCACGCAAGAATCTGGAGTACAACTCGAGATCAACAAGGCATAACAAGAAGAGGCTCGGAGAAAGTATTGATAGAGGCATGCGACTTCTGGTCTCGACAACCCGAGCGCCGATGCGAATCGTAACATCTCTTTCGCTTTTCGGCGCTATCGCAAACCTCCTCTACTCCTGTTACGTTGTTGCGATCGCGCTTTTCAAAACTGAGGTAGCAGCGGGATGGATCAGTTTTTCGCTTCAGCAATCCGGCATGTTTTTCCTGATCAGCCTCGTGCTGTTGGTTCTCGGAGAATACATCATCAACATGGCAAGCCTCTCGAACGAGGGACCGGAATACCATATCGCCCAAGAGTTTACTAGTGTCCGCATCACGCGGTACGAAAAGTTGAATATCGAAGACTCGAGGCCCAGCCTGGGCTCGAATCATGACATCGCCAGCGACAGGGAAAAGTCATGACATCAGCACAGGCTGGTTATGAAGCAATCATTATCGGCGGCGGCTTCTATGGTGTCGTTATTGCGCTGTACTTGAAGCAGCAACGCGGATTTAAAAATGTTCTAATTATCGAAAAGGAATCTCAACTCCTATCCAGGGCCTCATACAATAACCAAGCGCGCGTTCACAACGGATATCATTATCCACGCAGCTTTACAACAGCATACCGAAGCCGAATCAACCTCCCGCGCTTCCTTGTCGACTGGCCAAGCTCAATAAAACGCGACTTTGTCAAGATTTATGCGATAGCCAGGCAAAACTCTAAGGTTACAACCCGCCAGTTTGAGCGATTTTGTCGGGAAATCGGAGCATCCATTGAAGACATCCCTCTTTCGCTAAAGTCGATCTTCGAACCAAAGCTAATTGAAGGTGCCTTTCTAGTGGAAGAGTATGCTTTTGACACAAGCCAGCTGAAAAAATGGGCTGTTCGCGAACTACTCAATAATGGCATTGAGGTCCAATATGATACTACTGCCGTTGCAATCGAGAAAACTCCAGCCCCGAGGGTAATTACCAATAACAAAAAAAAAGTCTTGAGAAGGATCGACTGCCGCTACGTATTCAACTGCACTTATAGCGGACTAAATCAACTAAAAGGCGATTTTCCGGGAATAAGCGCTTGCATCAAACACGAAATTACCGAAATGGCACTGATTTCGCCGCCCCCCGAGTTAAACGGTTTTGGCATCACCGTCATGGATGGCCCCTTCTTTTCATACATGCCCTTCCCCGCACGCGAACTCTACACGCTATCCCATGTGCGATACACCCCACACATGAGCTGGATTGAGGAAGGCGATACCGATCCGTACCTCAAGCTTGGTCAGTACCAAGGAATCAGTAGAGTGGATCGGATGCTGAGAGATGTTAGCCGATATATTCCCAAGATGGCGACCGCCAAATACGCAGACTCGCTCTGGGAAACAAAAAGTGTTCTGGTCAAGAATGAAGGCGATGACGGCCGGCCTATTCTCTTCGAAAAACATCCCGCAACCCCCTTTGTATACTCCATACTAGGCGGAAAGATAGATAACGTTTACGACATCCTCGCAAAGCTCGACAGCGAACCTCTGCAAACGAACAGTCACGAAATCAAAGATCAGCAACAGCAGGCCTCGTCATGAACAACGCACTCATCGGATACACGGGATTTGTAGGCAGTACAATTGCGAGGCAAACGGACTTTTCTGCCTGCTACCGCTCGACGAATATCGAAAGTATTAGAGGGAAGACCTTCGATACGGTCGTATGTGCTGGCGCGCCCGCTCAGAAGTGGTTAGCCAATCAGAACCCAGAAGAAGATCGCGAGCGTATAAAAAATCTAGCCAATTGCATTCTGGAAACTAAGTGCGAGCGCCTGATCCTTATTAGCACCGTCGATGTATTTGCTGATCCCCGAGGCGCCAACGAAGAATCCCCCATATCCAAGGAAGGCCTCAGTCCCTACGGTCTTCACCGGAGACTGCTAGAGGAGGTGGTCACTGATAATTTTCGAAATCACCTCATCGTGCGCCTGCCCGGACTTGTAGGGCCTGGGCTGCGAAAGAATGTTATCTTCGACTTCCTGAACGACAACAATCTCGCCCAAGTGGATAGCCGCGGTGTGTTTCAATTCTACCCAATGGTCAATCTCTGGGCAGATATCCAGACCGCACTCCAGGCAGGCTTATCACTCATCCACCTTACCGCTGAGCCAATAAGCGTCGCGACTGTCGCGAGAGATGGTTTTGGGCGCGAATTTTCGAACGAGCGCCCGTCGCCACCGGCGAACTACGATCTGCAAACGTTATATGCAAAGCTTTTCGGTGGCGGGTCTAGTTATCAGTACAGCGCCCGCGAGTCGCTTTTGGCGATTAGGGCATATGCGCAGTCAGAACCCGATAGAGCCAAAGAGAGGCGCTCATGAGGTTATCAATTTCGAACATCGCATGGGACCGTCAAGACGACCTCGCGGTGGCAGGAATGCTCCGCTCGTTTTCGATCGATGCTATCGATGTTGCACCCGGCAAGTACTTTCCGATGCCGGACCAAGCGAGCGACGCAGACATCAGTGCAGTTAGGGACTGGTGGTCTTCACAGGGCATCGAAATCATCGGCATGCAGTCCCTGCTTTTTGGGACGACAGGCATGAACTTGTTTGGCCCGCGGGATGTTCAGGATCGCATGCTCCAGCATCTCTCGCATATCTGCAGAATAGGTGCCGGACTGGGTGCCGGCTGCCTAGTTTTCGGGTCGCCGAAAAATAGAGATCGAGGCAGACTGACTGACGAACAGGCACTGGCGATGGCTGTTCCTTTCTTTCAAAAGCTGGCGCAGACTGCTGAAGGTAACGGCGTAGTCATCTGCCTCGAGCCAAACCCCACCAATTATGGCGCAAACTTCATGACGAACAGCGATGAAACCGCACTGGTCGTCGAAGAAGTCGGGCACACTCATCTGAGGATGCAGCTCGACACAGGAGCTCTTACCATCAACTCGGAAAGTGCTGAAGAACTACTGAAGCGCCACGCTGCACTAATTGGCCATATCCATGCCAGCGAGCCCGGCTTGCTCCCCCTCGGCGACGGCATCACCGACCACTCCGCCATGGCAGCCGCGATCTATCGGCATCTACCCACCCACCCAGTTACCGTCGAGATGCTGCCTGGTGACAAGCCCACCTTACAGGCCATCGAAAGTGCGCTGGTACTTGCAACAAAGCACTATCGCACTATGGATCGGAGCATTGTCGAGACATGAAATGGCTGATCCTGTGCCTTGGCATACTGGCCAATGCCTCGGCTAGCGTGCTCGTGAAGATGGCGATGATACCTCCGCGTAAATTCCCATCGCTCAACGATCCCGTGGGAGCATTTGCCAACTGGCCATTCTGGGCGGGGCTTTGTCTCTACGGCTTAGCGTTTCTCTTATACGCCGCCGCGCTGGCTCGCTTGCCGCTGAACGTGGCACACCCCATCCTCACGGCTGGGGCCGTGGCAAGCGTCGCCATCTTTTCCTATTTCCTGTTCCGCGAAGCGTTCTACTGGACTACGGTAGCCGGCCTGCTTTTCATCGCCGTCGGCGTGGTACTCCTGACGGCGCGTAACGTTTGAAAACGACAGACAGAATGAACTCAGCAAAAGCCCCCTCCCTCAAGCAAGAGCAATGGCAAGTCCCGACTTTCAAGGTCCAGCATTGGCATGGGCGATCGAAACCTTGGGCGGTAGTAATCCCGGTTATCAATGAAGGCAACCGTATCCGGCAATTGCTGGAAAGAATGTCGGCCCAGCTCGTTTCGAGCCAGGCTGACATCCTGGTCATGGACGGCGGTAGCTCAGATGGCTCCCTGGCAACGGCAATGCTGGCAGAGCACAACGTCAGAGCGCTGCTCGTAAAGACCGGAGCAGGCAAGCTCAGCGCGCAGTTACGCTGTGCTTATGCATTTGCTGTCGAGCAGGGTTACGAAGGCATCATTACCATCGATGGAAACGACAAGGATGACCCCGAGGCGATCCCTCGGTTCATCGACGCACTGCAAAATGGTGTCGATTTCGTCCAGGCATCGCGGTTCCTCCCCGGCGGGCAAGCGGAAAATACGCCAAAAGCGCGAAACTTTGCGATCCGCCTGATTCATGCACCCCTGCTCAGCCTTTCTTCGGGCTTTCACTGGACCGACACCACTCAGGGTTTTCGGGCTTATAGTCGCCGGTTACTGACGGACCCTCGCGTAGCCCCGTTCCGCGATGTCTTCAGCAACTATGAGCTCTTGGCTTACCTGTCACACAGAGTGCCCCGCCTAGGCTACCGCTGCCTTGAACTACCAACCATCCGCCGTTATCCCCCAGGGAAGGTGCCAACCAAGATCAGCTTCCTCAGAGGTAACCTGACGCTTCTTGCGACGCTCATTAAGGCGTGCCTGTCCGTATATGACCCGGAAAACAAGTGAGACATGCCCGACAACCAGCCCCAGCCGCACATCTCTCCGTTCAGCGTACTGCTGCTGATCCTGGCCTTGGCGTTCGCGATAGCACTCCACGCCTGGCTCGGTATGGACGCCTTCTTCGACACGGCGAACTACCACTTCTACATTGGCTGGGCTGCGTTGGAGCTAGCCCCTTATGCACATGGCGCCGTTGCCCAATACCACACCTACTTCAATCCGCTGCTCGACGTCATCAACTACCTACTGTTCCAGCTTCACCCGTACGCTGGGGCCGCTTATCACGCTGTGGCATTCGTTCTTCTGCAGGTCGCGGCGTACCTAATCGCCCAGAAAGCCATCAGCTCTGAGAACCGTCTGCTAAGCGAGCTAAGGATTCTAGGAGCAGTCGCGATCGGCGCAACAGGCGCCATGACCATCTCGCTGTTTGGATCCTTTACCAACGAACACCTGACGGCACTGCTCATACTCTGGTCGCTCTGGCACTGCATGATGTTCTTGGAAAAAGGCCTGACCAGTCATCTGGTAATTGCAGGGTTGCTGGGTGGCCTCGCAGTCGGCTTCAAATTGACCGCCGCGCCGTTCTTCGCATGCCTAATGCTTAGCCTCCTTCTTGTGTCTGGGTTCAGCGTGCGCGCCGTCTGGATCTGCGGCGTCTTCAGCATTTTCGGTTATTTGCTGATCGACGGCCCTTTTCTTGTGCTCCGCTGGCAGGAGAGCGGAAATCCACTGTTTCCGTTTGCCAACAACCTCTTCAAGTCTCCCCTGGCTCCGGATCAGTGGCTGTCATTCAGCACGTTCCATGCGAGCGAACTGTTCGATCATCTTCTACTACCCTTGCGCTGGCTCAGTAGTGGCATTTATTCAGAGGTCGAGACGGTCCGCGACGGCAGGCTACTACTCGCCCACATCGGGCTCCTGGCATTTGCCGGCTCGCTTCTGATTAGCCAAAAAAAGCCGAGCAGAGCGCAATTGCTGCTCGTCCTGTTCTTCTTGTTGTCCTGGCTATCATGGATCATCGTTTTTCGCATATATCGATATCTGATAGTGCTCGAGGCGATAAGTGGGATTATCTTCGCCATGGGTCTGATGAACCTCATGCCTCGCAGACCTCTCACCAGCCTGGTTACGGCAGTGCTGGTCATCAGCTTTCTATACGGCACCACCGTATACCCCAACTGGGGGCGGCGTAGCTGGAGCGAAACCTTTGTCCAGAGCAACATCGCTCAGCAAATCCTCGAACCTGGAGCGACGGTGTACCTGGCCGACCATCGAACCTCCTTCCTCGTACCAGACCTAGTCGCTACTGGAGCCAAGGTCGGGAACCTCTTTTCTCAACCCTGGTTCGAAGGCTCTCGCAAAGGAAGTCCCATAGATAGAGCGGCCCTGAAGGTCGATGAACGGACGCCGACCTACGTCATCCAGTACTCGCCGACGGATTATCGCAAGACCAGCGACTATCTCCGAAGCAGGCTGAGGGACCGAGTGTTCTCCTGTACCGAGATCGCCACCAACTTCAGCCTGGCGCCGTTGCTGTGCAGCTATCGCAACGAGAACGACGTCCCACGTCTTGCACTGGGCCAGGAATACTCTCATCACAGCCCGTACCTGCGGTTCAGTGAAGGCTGGTCACATGCCGAGCAGGGCCATCGATGGAGCGACGGTCACCAGGCCATCGTCCACCTCGCCCTGCCCACCGACTTACCGCCCGGATGCAGAGCTCGCTTGAAGTTGCGCGGATTCACCATCACAAGGCAGCGCGTGGCCGTGGTTATCTGGCCACAAACCATTGCAGAATTCAGCCTGGACGGACCATTTCAGGTTGCAGTCGACCTACCTGACGAAACTGTGATCACGGCTCGTCCGATCGAGCTGCAATTACGTCTGCCCGACGCCACACCCGGCCCCCAAGACGATCCCCGGGTACTAGGCGTGGCGCTGCAGGCCGTGAGCGTCGAGTGTGCCGGTGCAGGATCCCTACAATAAGGCACGAGCGCGCGCCGGAAATACAACCTTATTGCCGGCATGATATGGCTAGCCTAGCCCCCGGCCTGCGCCGCGGGCTGACTTGCCTCCGGCAGCCCGACCAGCTCGACGCAGGCCTTGGCAAAGCGTTCGCCGACCTGAGCCCAGTCGTACTGCTCGACGACCTTACCACCTTCATTCGCAAGCCGAGCGCATAACTGCGGATCGGCCACTAAACGCTCGAGTGCCGCTTTCAGCGTCGCGTCGTCGACCAACAGCGCATTGACATCATTAACAGCCATATCGTGGAACGCAGCGCACTGGCGATTGGCTACAACCGGCTTTCCGGCACGCCAGGCCTCCAGCAGCACGATTCCAAAGCTTTCACTGGTGCTCATGTTCACCAGCGCGACACAAGAGAGCAGCGCGCCCCGGACTACCTCCCGAGGCTGGCGCCCCAGATAAGTCGCACAGGCCGCGGTGATTTCCAGGCCGTCATCGTCTGGCCCGATCAGTACCACACGCAAACCGGCAATGCCGGAAACTGCATCAATGATCTGCCGATAACCTTTCGCACCAGCCTTGCGCCCCAAGACCAGAACGAACGGGCTGCTATCGGCATGGAGCGTACGGAAAGCGGCCACATCACTCTCGCCAAAGAGCTCATTCGTCTCGATGCCCGCGGGCAAATACCTGACGTTGCCACCAATGTGACGAAAGAAGTCACAGGCCGCACGAGGTGCAGCCAGGACTAGACTGGCGTCAAGCACACTTTGGCGCAGATCCGGGAAATGATAGAAATCGTCATCCAGATGCGCGTGCGGAATCAAAATGCTCGGCACGCCGAGCCGCTTCGCCTGCTCGATGGCCGCAATTGCCGGACGGAACACATTGTTATGGGTGACCACGAGATCGTATTTGCCCACGTTCTGCTCAAGAAAACCCTCCAACGAACTGGACCATGGCCCCCGTGAGTCGGTCAGTCTGACATCCAGCGCGCAGCGGCTCGCGAGTGCTGCGCGATCCAGGATCTCAAACCCACGAGAGGGATCCATAGCCGCCGTATCACTCAGCATCCGGGCACGCAGATCGATCGCTTCGTCATCGACCTCCAGTTTTTGCAATACGAATGCCAGGCCCCTCGGGTCATCAGGATCAGCAATGCGAACCGAGCTGAGCAACTCGACAGCGCCTTTATCGGCATCGAACCGCAACTCAAAGCGCCCCGAAAGTGTTCCGTTGAAAAGAAGCGCACCTGCCGCATCCTGGACCAGCACGGCCACGTCAAGCGGGGCAAAGCCCTTCACCAGGACTGAACCGGCTCTAGCCAAGTGGATGCCGGCCGAAGAACAAGCCCAGCGCGTCACATCCTCGCCACCGCCCTCAGCAGCCGTCCAACCCCATGCGAGTCCGTGCATGTGCTGCGAATCAGCCAGTTCACGATAGACCTGTTGCTCGAACAACGGCTGAACGTGCCAGGCCTGGGACAGGGCTGCCGCAGCACACCGAGTATCGCCACCATCGACAGGGAACCTGGCGAAACGAGTATGGCGCAGACCGACAGGCGCCTCGGTCTGTTCATCGAAACGATAGGACTCCGCGAAGCGCGCCCGGTTGCTCAGCGCACTGACTCGTGCGGCCACCACATCGATATCGAACAGGCCGGTGCCATCAAGCGCTCGCAGGAGCTGCTCAAGCATCGCCTCGGCGCCACCAAGCGCCGGCCAGGTATAGCGATAAGTCACGAACAGCAGGCGCTTTCTGCGCACCTCCATGCCCTTAAGCATATCCACGAAGTCACCGGCCAGCGCGCGCATCGACAGATGCGACGCAAACAGCTGGCGACGCAAGCTTCGAGCGGTTTCCGGCGATTCGCCCTGGACACGTACGAACGCAGCGCGGATTGCCTCGACGAAGTGATCCAGCGCTGCGACCGATATGTGATCGACGATCGCCTCTGGATAACCCCTGCGACCGAACTCGGTCGTGACGGTATACAGGCCGTTGCCGAGAAAATCGGCGAGCTTCACGTTCGATCCGCTGCCACTGGACATCGGGTTAACCGCTAATGAACAGGCCTGCATCACCGCAGCCTTGCGCGAGTCGTCGAGTACACCCCATAACTTCACGTTGCTGCGAGTACTCGCCGAGATCGACGAGCAGACCGATCCCACGATGTTGAACTGGACATCCGGCAGCTTCGGTGCCAGATGGCGCAGGATGAAGTTCGCAGCCTCGGTGTTCGGGGGATGCGCCGACCCCAAAAATACCGCCGAGCGCGGCCAGATATGGGCATGCACCGCCTGTAAATCGTCTGATTCGGGAGCATGGGGCGTGTCCGCTCCGTTGCGCACCACAACCAACGGCCCGGCCGTGCTGACGCCCCGAGTCAACGATGCGGCATCTTCCGAGGACACCGCAATCACCGCAGCGGCACGCTCCACGGCCCTGCGCTCGATCATTTCGACCGTTGCGGCCAGATGACGAACCGTTGGATGAGGCTCGAAAAGCCGTTTCTTCAGGATTGCCTCGTTGTTCTGCGATGAATACACGAAGCGATCGGCAAACAGAGCGGGGACGGCCGCCAGATACGGGTGCTCGACGACGATCGCCCGAGCGTTTTCCTTGAGCACAGCGTAGACCTGCAGCAGCAGCCGATTCTCCACCGCCTGGATGCCCGCCACAACATCATCCACCGCGACGGGAGACAAGCTGTTCAGTCGCGACAGTTCGGCCTGATGCTTTGCGGTCTTTGGTATCGAAACGACCACGATCCGCTCTCGGACTCGATCGACCGATAGCTCGCCATTGTCCGAGAAACAGAGAAATACCACCGGAGCCCAGTCCGTCACCGCAGCGTACAGTCCGCGTGTGCGGGTGGCGCCGCCGCCGATCGCGGTGAACGAGTTGTAGTCGTTCAGGACCAGCACCGGCCTGCTCTCCGCATTGGCAGCGCTCGCCGCCTCGGAACAGTAGCGGGCCACCGGCAGCGTGATCGCATCCCAGGTATATCGTTCGACGGCCAGCTGGCGGCCCGCCGCAGCGATTAAAGCGAGCCGTTCGTAGTGCTGCGCCCATTGTCCCAGCACCTCGGGGAAAGCCTCGAGCTCCAATGACAGGTAGTGGATGCCGTCGACGGCATCCACTCCGCGCATGCCCACCTCGGTGGAGAGCACCGGTAACCCGTGGGCGAAATAATCGAAGACCTTGACGTTCGACCCACTGCCCTCGGTCATTGGGTTGAGTGCGACATCGGCCCGGCGCAGCAACTCCCCCTTCTCGCCGGGGGAAACGAGCCCATGCCGCACAACGTTGGAGGGGTAATTGCCCTCCGGCAGGCAGCTACCGACTATATCGAAAATGACTTCCGGCAGTTGGCGCGCAAGCTCCTTGGCAATGAATAGCGCCGCCTTCACATTCGGCGCATGGGCGCTGCCCATGAACAGCGCATGCGGCCGCCTGGCGGCATCGGTTTGCACCGTGGCCTCCATTTGCGCAAGCGCGAGCATGCCGTTGGGCGCGAAGAGCGTTTCGTATCGCTGGCCAGGCGCGATGCACTCGAACGACGCCAGGTCGCTCTCGTTGCAGTACAGCACGCAATCGACCCGCTCGAGCAGCCGTCTCTCCGCATCCTCGACCAACTGGTGCAACGGTGCCGACTTCACCTCGGGATGCAGGGCACGATAGAGGTCGGTTTCGCAATTGTAAGCGTTGTACAGACGGGGCTTGCCATCGAGGCCGGCGAACAGGTCGTAATCGACCGTGAACGGCGAGTCATGAATGATGATATCGGCGCGCTCGTACTCCTCCAAATAGGCCTGGTGTAGCAGAGTCGCGCAGCGTCCGGCAGCCGCGATGCACGGCCCCGAAGTATCCGCCTCAGCCGCGAAAGGTGCCAACTCGGCCCACTTGCTGGCGAAGGCGTCGTCTTTGGGAATCCTGCGCTCGAGAAAATTAGCACCGTGCACGACACGCTCTTCGGCCACATCCCGATAGCCGGATGACAGCAGCGTCACCTGATGGTGCCTGCTCAGGGCTCGGTAAAAGTGGAACAACCTCGACTCACCCCCATTGGACGGCGGAACGAAGGCCGGGAAAAAGCTGAAAACCAGAATTCTCTTCACGAAGCGATACCCTTAATCACGATGGAACCACGACTCGAGCGGGCTCTTGGCGTCTTCAGCAAAACCCTTGTGACGACGAATCGCCTGTTCCGCAGGCGTCTTCAAAGCCTCATCGGCCTGCATTGGCGCACCAGGCCTCACGCTACCGGCGCCAAGCCAGCCGCGCAGGCGATGGTCCAAATAACGGAAGCGGCGCAAGCGCGCACGTAGCCACGGTACACGCCGGGCCACCTCGACGAGCCGCGAGCGAAGGGCGAGCAACCCGCCCCGCAGCCGCACACGCAGCCCGAGATTCGGACGCAGGCCTCCTCGCAGCAGGACGCCCAGCCGGCGCATGGCCGTGATCCCCCTGCGCAGGGGCGCAGTGATGCGCCAGGACATGCTGTCCAGCACCGCCCGCTCACGCGCCAGCGCCTGGTCACGCTCGCGCTCCAGCCGAACCAGGCGCTCCTCGGAACGCTGCAACTGGATGTTGATGGTCTCGCGCAGCACCTGATCGATCTTGCGATCCAGGTTGTTGTCGAATTTCCACGCGAGCGAATCCAGCGCCAGCCCATACTCCATCGCGAAGGCCGAATCGAAACGCGCAAGCAGCTCGGCAGGGCCACCCTTCTGCGCCACGACGGCATAATCGGGGCTTACCCCGCTCAGAACATCCATCAGCCCGATATCCCGGGTCTGCGCGAGGTGCTGCGGCTCCTGCAGACGCAACACCTTGGTACGGGCAAACCCGGAAAAGTCGGCCAGAAAGCCCAGCAGCGGATGTGGCAGCGGCCGCTCATGAGTCGGGTCCAGGTAAAAGGTACTGCCGGCTACCACAATATTTTCCGGGTTGGGGGTTTCCAAAATGAGCAGGCCGCCAGGCCTGAGCACACGCAACGCGTCCGCCATCAAAAGCTGCACACTCTCGAAGGGGATGTGCTCGACGATATGAAACCCCGAAACCACAGCCTGGCTGTCACCGGGCAAAGCCGCCAGCGCCGTGAGCGCATCGCCGTGCTCGGCCGGAAGCCCAAGCTGATGGCAAGCCTCGAGCATGCCATCATCAAGATCCACTCCGCGCGCGTCGAAGCCGTTTTCCTGAAGCACCTCCAGCCATTCGCCGCGCCCGCAGCCCAAGTCCAACGCCGCGCACTGACGGCCCTCGTCCCGTAGCGGCGCCAGGAACGGCAGATAGGCCAGCAGCCGGGCCTTGATCATCTCACGCGAGCCGCGATAGCGGTCTTCGAAGGCCCTGTAGAACGAACTACTCATCTGATGCACTCCACCTGGGGCGGCAGCCAGGCGCTCCCCACGAACTGTTCCCTGGAAAGATTGACCACGCTGAACACCAAGGCCAGGTCGCGCCACTCATAGTTGCGCGCCACATGGCTGTCGCTGGCATGCAGTGCAATGGCGACCGAATAGGAACCCACGCCGAGCCCAGCCTCGAAGGTGAAGCGATAATCGACGCGCTCGCCCGGCTGCATCGGCCCATGCGCGCACTTCATATGGTGCGTGTTGGTGCCATATACAGGCTGGCCCAGACGATCCTTGATCACATAGCCGACCACCAGCTCATCGATGGGCTGCTCGACCCGAATGCTCACGCGCAAGCTCACCCGATCGCCCACGGCGACGACTTCGACCGGCTCACCGTTCGCGTCATGCAGGGCGACCGTCTCGATGCGGGCCTCGCCGGTGCCCGAGCGGGTCTGTACGCTGCCGTCAGCGAGCGTGGAAACCGCAACGGTCGAACCTTCCCGGTCGGCGATCAGCGCGTTGTAGTAATCCATCACCTCCTCCGGGCCGCCATCGCGCAGCACCCGCCCCTTGTCGAGGAGAATTGCCCGGTCGCAGAGCGCCAGGATGGAGTCGCGATCATGGGACACGATCAGCAACGTCGTCCCCTGCTGCCGAAACTGGCGGATGCGCTCGAAACACTTGTGCTGGAAATAGACATCACCGACCGACAGAGCCTCGTCGACAATCAGAATTTCCGGCCGGAAAGCCGTTGCCACGGCAAACGCCACCCGCACCTGCATGCCGCTCGAGTAGGTACGTACCGGATAGTCGAAATAGGGCCCGATCTCCGCAAAGGCCTCGATCTCGGAAATCGCCTGATCGACCTGGGCGGTGCTGAAACCCATCAGCCCGGCGGCGTGATAGACGTTCTGGCGGCCGCTCAGCTCCGTATTGAAGCCCATGCCCAGCTCGAGGATCGCCGCAATGCGACCATTGACATGCACCGAGCCCTCGGTTGCCTGGAGCGTGCCGGTAACCAGCTTGAGCAAGGTCGACTTGCCAGCACCATTCTGCCCCACCAAGCCAACGGCCTCACCCGGTTCGATGGCAAACGACACGTTGCGCAACACCCAGTTTTCTTCGCGAGCACGTACAGGTGCGCCAAACCAACTGGCGACGCGATGCAGCTCCGTCGCGTAGCGACGGTACGCCTTGCCGAGGTTGTCCACGCTGAGCAGGCTCATAGCGCATCAACCATTTCCGGTGCCGCCCGGCGAAACATGAACAGCCCCACCGCCATCAAAGCCAGCCCCGCCATGGTCACCCAGAGCAGCGCGATGGCATCCGGCATGCGCCCGTAAACCAGCACATCCTGGTAGGCCGCGACGATGGGAAACATCGGATTGAGCGCCAGCAGGCCGCGGAAGGCCTCGGGAATGACATTCAACGGATAGATGATCGGGGTGAACCAGAACCACATCTGCAGGATGATCGGCACCACCTGCCCAACGTCACGCATAAACACGTTGAGAATACCGAGGATAAGGCCGATGCCCAGCGCCAGCACCAGGCAGGCGAAGGTCAGCGGCAATAGCCAGGCCAGGAGCAAGTGCGGCGGACGGCCCAGCAGCGCGAACACCAGCACCAGGGCCAGGAGCAGGAACAGGTTGTTCAGCAGGCTCGAACCAACCACGATTACCGGCAGCGTAATGCGAGGGAAACGCATCTTCTTCATCAGCGCGCCCTGCTCGATGAACAGCCCCAGGCAGCGGCTGACGATTTCGGCGAACAGGGTCCAGGCCAGAATCCCGGCCATCAGGTACTGAGCATAGGCGTAGCGATTGTCGATCCCGGGCAGCCTCGCGGCGAGCACGTTCGACAGGATCAGGGCATAGATCGCAACCTGGGCCAGCGGATGGATGATCATCCAGAGCCCACCGAGGCGACTGCGAGCAAAACGCGCAGCGAACTCGTTGCGAATGGATGAGGCGACAAAACCCCGGTACGCCCAAAGGCTCTTCAGCAAAGCGAACATAGCGACTCCAGGCCGCGCCAAAAGGGTCGGCAATCATACGACGATGCCACCTGCAAGCCCAGCGCAGGGTCAGCCGGGCGTGCCGAGGCAGATCGCCGCCAGCCGCCTCGCGCTTTGCGCCCAGCTTGGCCAAGCGTCTGCCGGGCCAGCCGGAGGACCATCGTTCAGCCACTGGGCCAATGCCCGCGCCAGATCCTCCGGGCGCTCTGCCTGGAAGAAGCAGGCATGCCTACCCGCAACCTCGCGGAACACCGGGATATCGCGTGCCAGCGCCGGCAGCCCGAAGCGGGCCGCCTCAATCAGCGGCAGCCCGAAGCCCTCATCCCAGGAAGCCGCCAGCAGGCCGTCCGCACGGGCATACAGCGTGGCCAGTTGCTGATCGTCGACATCCTCCAGCCAGAACAGCCGACGCTGCCAGTGGGCATGGCCACGCAGCGCTTTCAGCAACTCGAGCACCGGACCACGCTCGCTCGCCTCGATGCCCTGCCAGCCTTCGGCCCCAACCAGCAGCAGATTGAACTCCACGCCAGCCTGCCACAGCAACGAACAGGCCTGCAGCGCCTGCAGATGCCCCTTGCGCGGCTCCAGCGTACCGACCATCAGCACTGTAGGGCCGCTACCCTGCCAAGGCTCGCGCCACTCGCCCTGGCTTGTCCCTGCCGGAGAAAAATCAGCCCCGTGCCAGGAGCAGTGGACGGGCAGGCCAGCACGCTCCGGGCGGTGCTCGCGCAGCCACTGGCGTAACTGCACACGGGCGGCATGGGTCACACAGATTGCCGCGTCCCAGCCCAGCACGGCATCCAGCCACGCCAGGAAATGCGGTCGCATCGAGGCGGGGAACAGCTCCGGCCGGATCGCTGGCAACACATCGTGGATCATCACTCGACAGCTGACACCGCTTTGGCGCAGCCGCTCGTATAACCCCTGTGCCTGCGCCTCGACCAGCGGGCCGGCACAGATGTCCAGCGCCAGCAGGTGATCGCCTGGGGAAAACCGCACCAGTTCATCCGCAGAAACCGCCTCGATATTCATCAGCGCCGCACCGAATGCTCGGGCGTAATGGTATTGCCACTGCCCCCCGGAACGCTTGAGGTACACCGGCTCGATCCGCACGGGGGCGTCAGCGTCAGCCAGCCACTCGCGCAGCAGGGCATGGGCCACACGCTCGATCCCGGTGATGCGCGAGGCCTGGCACGTCGCGCTGACATCCACCAACAGCTGCCGGCGGGGCAGCATCGCCAGGCTGTCGGCGCCCGGCACGGCGGCGTGAATCGCCTGCAGTGCCTGATGGCAAGCCTGCGCGCACCGCGCCGGTGCATGTTCACGGGCGACAAACGCCCGCGCGCGTTCGCCCAGCTCACGGCGCACCCGCGCGTCGGCACGCAAATGCTCCAGTGCGGCCACCAGCTCGCCGTTCACGAACCGATCCGGCATCTGCAACACGGCCGCCGCGGGCAGCTCGGCCATGCTGCCATGGGCATTGACGATCGTCGGCAGCCCATGCCCCATGCAATCGAGCACGGCTGCCGAACTCTCGCCGCGGGAACAGGCACGCAGCTGTACCGCCACATCGGCCGCCGCGAGGTACAGCGCATAGGTGGCATCATCCACCCAGCCGGTAACGGTCATTCGCTCCGCCCGGCCGGCATGTGAGGCCCGGTCCCGCAGGCGCTGCACGTAGTCGTCATCGGCCGGTGCGCCGACAAAGCGCAACTGCGCGAGAGGCTCGCCGGCCAGGTCGCTGGCCAGCCATGCCTCAAGCAGCCGGTGATTGAGCTTGGTGGGCGCCAACAGCCCGAAGCTGCAGACCACAAAGGCATCTTGCGCCAGCCCCAGGGCGGCCCGAGCCTGCCGCCGCGACACGGGCCTGGGCACCTCCCGCGCCAGTGGCAGCCGCCACCAGCCCCTGCCGCCCTGCTCACCCAGCCAACGCCGTGCCAGCCGTTGCGATTCGGCGGAATGCACCAGCACCCCCCGAGCATGCCCGAGCACCGCGAGGTTGCAGGGATAGCGTGCGTTAACGGCCGCTGGGTCATCGCGCAACTGGAGCAGCGGCGGATAGCCGTGCGCATGAAACAACGCCCTGGCCTTCACCCCTGCCCCGCCAGGCTGCCGCGCAAGCGCGTCGAACAATCCGCCCAGAAAAAAATCATGCAACACCACCACACCGGGCACCGCGCGCAACAGCTCAAGCATCCAGTCGTGAAAGCCGGAATTGCCGAATTGATAGAGCACAAGGTCAAACTGGCTGGCATGCCGGCGCAACCAGTCTGCATCTCGTACAGGCCCGCATCCCGGTAGCGGACGGCGCCCCGGCTCGGCCTGCTGGTCGATCAACTCGATGCGGAAAAACGCACGCAAGGCGGGCACCAGCGCAGCGCTATAACCGGCGATACCCGTGCGGGCGGGAGGCGTAGGCGACACATAGGCCAGCCGCAGCCGCGCTGCCCGCACGGGGGCGGGGCATGTACAGGCAAGAGGCGTCACGATGTCAGTCATGCGGCCGATTATGCCATGCACCGGTCTAGCTGCCCGCCACACAGCAGCGCGCCGCCGTGATGCCCAATGCACGAATGGCCCAAGGCAGCACACCTCCTGCTTTTGAGGCGCGCCTTTCCGGCATGCCCCGCCATTTGGCTATCGTCGTCGCCCCGGCACGGCGCGCCATGAACGCGCACCAGGGCGTCTCAAGGAGGAACCATAAGCGGGATGTGAGACAGAGACTGACGCCAGGCGACCCCGACGGTGCCCGCTGGGTGCGGGCGGTGAATGAAGCGTGCGCGGAAGGCTACTTCAGCAACAACAAGGCGGCTGTTCTTTTGCTGGTGTTTCCCGCTATCTAGCTATCGCCGTACCAGTTCATCGTGGAAACCTCAGGGTAAAGGCCACTGCGCTTTCCGGTGTTGAAAACCAGCAGATCCCGACGATGCCTATTCCCGCCCTTCTTTGACTTGACGTTGTAAGCGAGCTGGTGAGCGTAGATCAGAAGCGACTCGATCTCTTCGATCACCTCACGTGGTGGCGGCGGATAGTCTTCCTTCCGGGCGACGTCCTCCCAGCACGTCATCTCGGAAATGGCGGCCGCGTACACCATCGGCGGGTCCGATTCGTCTTGCAGCCACTCCTTGTGCAGGAGCATTCGCTCACGGATTCCCTGCTCCGTCATACCCAGGTACAGCGGCATATTGTGGCCATACACCCCATGGGTGCCAGAGACCATGTACAGAACGAGGTTTGGGTCGTCGTGCAACTCGTCGAGCTGATCATAGGGAAACGGCCCTACCAATGGACGTCAAAATAGTGCGGCTGGAATGCTGTCATCCGTGAAGCCTCGGGAAATGCACCTACCGGAAAAGGCGGAAAGTGCGCTGCGGAACATGTACCTGAACCCTTTTTGCTCAGGCTGTGTCATGGCGGCGGACCTGCCGTGCCCGCTGGGTGCGGACGGTCAATGAAGCGTAGCGCGGAAGGCTAGGCTAGCAACAACAAAGTGGGTGTCCCTTTGTTTTATTTGTTCCGAAAAAAACCCGCCTCCTAATGGAGGCGGGTTTTTATATATCACCCTTCAGCAGACTGAGGGGTAACAGGGACGTTCGCAATCGCTCGCGAATCGTCCCCAAGCAGCTTAGGCAACGAAGCTGATAACACCGTTGTCGTAGCTCAGCTGATCGACATTCACACCGATCACTGTGATGGTAGCTACGCTGTCAGCAGTGGCGTTCGAGCCAAAGGCGGTCTCCTCGACCACCAGCTGCGCACCAGCGGTGCCCTGGACAAGGAAGAACTCCAACACATTGTTGTCGCCCGCGGTCAGCGCGCCATTGTTGAAGGAGTAGCCTTCACCCAGAACAATGAAGTCATTACCCGCAGTGCCGAAGTTGGAGATAACGAAGTCATCAGTTGCTGCCGCCTTGCCACCGAAGTAGAAGACATCATTACCTGAGGTTCCGGCCTGTGCAGTGCCGCCATTTGCGGTCAGGTCTACCAAGGTAATGTCTGCATTGTTGGCATCGAACGTGTTCAATGCTACGCCGGCATCAGCCACAGCCTTTTCAAGCGAAGCAAGCTTTTCGTAAACAGCCTTGGCAGCTACGACAGCCTGGTCCGCCTGTTGAGCTTCCTCAAGTGTTGCTTGAGCTTGTTGCTGCTGCACAGCTTCGGACAGGTAGTTCAGACCAACAGTGCCCAAGCTTTCAACGGCGCCGATGGCACCTGTACCGGCAGTACCAGCGACGGTGGTGGTGCTGGATACACTGAGATCAGGAACATCGGCTGCGCTGGTCGTGCTGGTGTAAACCAGTTCGTCTGAGTTAGTACCTGTGCTGACTGTCCAGCCAGTTACATTAGCTGTTGCCAAAGCAGCTGCAACCTCCGCACCGGTCATATCAGCAGCGGCAATATAGGTATAGTCACCAACTGTTACGGTATCACCGGCAGCGAGATCGCTGAATTTTACCGTTGCTTCTTCATTAGTCGGAGTAACTGCGTCCCCTTGAGTTGTAGCCGTTACACTCACAAGGCCTGCTGGTGCGCTGCTACCTGGAACGGATACACCACCGAGCGCTATCTGAGCCTTAGCAAGTGCTAATTGATCATTGGCATAACCAACTACCTGATTGGCATAAGGCAGATCTTTGATGGCGTTTACTACGTTGCCACGAACAACCGGGTTAGCAGCCGGATTGCTCAGAAACGCGTAAAGCTCCTGCATATTGTCGATAGATGCACTGCTGCCCGCAGCAAGAGCGTCAAGATCAGCGAAATCAACGGTCGCATTGCTCGAAGTCAAAGCGGTATTAAGGCCGGCATCAGCCGCAGCCTTAGCAACCGAATCAACGTCATCCACTTTGTCTTGTGCCGCCTTCAAGGTGGCAACGGCGCTTTCGTAGTTAGCAACAGCCTTGGCACCGCCGGTCACGGCGATAGCGGCAGCCTTGGCTGCAGCCAGGTCTTCGTTCTCATCAGCCAGATTGGCTTCCAGAACGCGAGTGCTATCAAGCGAAACGCCATCACGAGCGTTTTGAGCAGCGTCCAACATGCTCTTGGCTTCAGTGGCATCGAGCAGCTTGTCACCAGCCGAATAGGCCGCCTTATCAGCAGCAGACAGCGCCTCATAGGCAGCCTTCTGCTCGGCAATGTATTTGGCTGCGGCGGCCTTCTGCGCCTGGATCAGGGCCAGACCCGGAACGTTACCCGGCAGGACACCGTTTTCCAGCAGGTTCAGAGCGGCAGTGATAGAAGCGGTAGTGCCATTTACGTCAGCGACAATCTGAGCAGCAGCGTCGAGGTTGTAATCGTCGCCAGTAGCGTTGCTATAAGCTTCGGCAACGAACACCTTGTTGTTGATCACAGTCCGGTCAGCCGGGGAGGCATAGGCCAGGAAGGCGGCCAGCAGCTGGTCGGCCGGACGGCCGTCATTAACCCAGTAGGTCACTTCTTCTTGCGAAGGCGTGCGCTCGAACAGGTTAGAGTAGACAGCGGTGACCAGCTCGGCGCCCTGCAGGCTGCCGTAGGTGGAGACGAACTCTTCGGAGGTAGTGAAGGCAGCTGCTGCCTGCTCCAGGGTGCGCTCGCCGCCGTTGATGTTCTCCAGCCACCAGTCCAGGCCCGGCTTGTCAGCGGCGCGGCCCAGCAGGGCGATATACAGTTGTTGCACTTGTGCGGAAGTAGCCATTAGGGCACCTCGAATAACGCGAGGTTTTCAGTGAATCCGACCGCCAAATGATGGCCATGATCGAATTCGGTTCGATTTCTGCGGCGAATCACCGCTTTCCTGGGCGGTGTCGCCCCGTTTTTCTTCCG
>Ga0209300_1000033_pt1 | contig 95705 bp, 98 predicted proteins | sample Shrwel_input2_RT_FD_187535 | JGI IMG/M metagenome (GOLD analysis project Ga0209300, IMG submission 187535) | Subsurface microbial communities from deep shales in Ohio, USA - Utica-3 well 1 S input2 RT (SPAdes) (version 2) ... | reverse complement strand
AGTTCCGCCTGACGACCATAGCGAGCGGGTCCCACCTGACCCCATGCCGAACTCAGCAGTGAAACCGCTCAGCGCCGATGGTAGTGTGGGGCCTCCCCATGCGAGAGTAGGTCATCGTCAGGCATTTATTTCGACACCCCCGGCCATTGGTCGGGGGTGTTGTCGTTTGGGGCCGCAAAAAGATACGGGATCGTTCAGCGAACGATCAGCAGTCGTCGATCAGTCAATTTGTTGCGCTTTGGTCGGCTATGCTCCCCCAGCGGGGCGCATTTCGATAGAATGACGTTTTTCCCGACGGGGACGATCGGAATGACGATTGGTGATCTGATCCGTTTACTGAGCGACGGTGAGTATCACTCCGGCGAACAATTGGGCGAGCAACTGGGCGTTTCACGTACGGCAGTCTGGAAGCAGCTCAAGAAGCTGGAGAAATTGGGATTGCAGTTAGAAGCGGTGAAAGGGCAGGGGTATCGCTTGACCGAGCAGCTGGACCTGTTGTCCGGGCCGGCGATCATCGAGCGCCTGCCTGCAGAGCCGCGTCATCATTTGACCCGCCTTTTCGTCGAAGATGCGTTGCCTTCAACCAACACCTTTCTGCGCGAGCGCTTTCAGCAGGGCGCAGGGCATGCCGAGGTGTGCCTTGCGGAGAGTCAGAGTGATGGACGTGGGCGGCGCGGTCGTCACTGGGTCTGTCCCTGGGGAAGCGGTCTGCTTTTCTCGCTGGGCTGGCGTTTCGATGAAGGTGCGTCTGCGCTGGAAGGCTTGAGCCTGGCCGTGGGTGTGGTGCTGGCCGAAGTGCTCGAGGGCCTCTCCGTGCCTGTGGCGCTTAAATGGCCCAATGACGTGCTGTTGCGACGAAATGGCGATCTCGCGAAGTTAGCTGGGATCCTGCTGGAAGTGAGTGGCGATGTCGCCGGGCCCTGTGAGGTGGTCATCGGTATCGGGCTCAATGTGGCCTTGCCTGAATCGGCTCGAGACCGCGTGGAACAGCCCGTTGCCGCCCTACATGACGTCAGGCCCGACGTTTCGCGCAATACGCTGTCCGCGTCACTGGTAGAAGCCTTGCTGGGAATGTTGCCTCTTTTCGAGCAACATGGCTTCGAGCCGTGGCGTGATGCCTGGAATCGTCGCAATGCCTATGCAGGGCGCGAGGTGGATATCGCCCAGGGTGGGCGCACCTATACGGCTGTTGCCGAGGGTGTGGATGCCACCGGCAATTTGCAAGTCAGTGTGGATGGAGACGTCCGGCTCTTGGCCGGTGGTGAAATAAGCTTGCGCGCGCGCTCATGATTCTCGATCTCGATATAGGCAACACTCTGTCGAAGTGGCGTCTAAAGGATGTCGCCAGTAGCGAAATCCGCTCACGTGGTGCCGTATGGACGCGGGAGGAGTGGCGTCCCGGTGCTGATATCCCGGATCTCGATGTGGTAGAGGCCGTGCGTATCTCGAGCGTCGCGCGAGAATCCGTGTTGCGCGATACCGTGACATTACTCCGGCGCCAAGTCGGTGTGGTGCATGTGGCGCGGTCAACGGCGGAGGCGCTCGGTGTCAGTTGCGGTTACGATGAGCCCGGACGGCTTGGCGTCGACCGCTGGATGGGGGTTTTGGCCGGCTATCAGTTGACCGGGGGTTGCTGCAGCGTCGATTGCGGAAGTGCGATCACCATGGATTTCGTGCTGCCCGGAGGCAATCATCTGGGCGGCTATATCATCCCTGGGCTGCGTTTGATGAAGGAAAGCCTCAAGCTGGGGACGCGTAATGTGGCCATAGATCCCGATAGTGAGGCGGATGAGCTGCTGGCACCTGGGCGCAATACCGTCGAAGCGGTCAATCACGGCATCTACATGTCAGCGGTCAGTGCCGTCAATCGTATTTACAGTGAGGTGTGTGATCGCGAGGGCGTCGCGTTACCGCTGCTCCTGACAGGAGGCGATGCCCGTGTGGTGTCGCAAGGGCTGCGTATCCCGCATGCGGTATGGCCGGATATGGTCTATGCAGGACTTGAAACATGCTTTCCGCTGACCGCGGCAGAACGCGCTGGGCGACTGGCGGGCGCGCCGTTGCCACCTCCCGTTCCGCCTCTGGAAAAAGTCCGGGCCGGCCTTGCATTCTCAATGCTGCTTTGACACAATGCTGCGCGTTTCGGGTCGACGGGCTCATGGAGAGAGAAAAGCATTGTAAATTAAGTGCTTGACACAGCTCTCAAAGGCCGTAGAATTCGTCGCCACGTTGGAGGGGTTCCCGAGTGGCCAAAGGGAGCAGACTGTAAATCTGCCGCGAAAGCTTCGAAGGTTCGAATCCTTCCCCCTCCACCAGTTTAAGTGCTTGACCGCTAGCTTGTAGAGCGCAAGCAAGAGTGGGTAGGCGGGCATAGTTCAATGGTAGAACCTCAGCCTTCCAAGCTGATGATGCGGGTTCGATCCCCGCTGCCCGCTCCAGGTTAGGCTCATGTAGCTCAGGGGTAGAGCACACCCTTGGTAAGGGTGAGGTCGACGGTTCAAATCCGTCCATGAGCTCCACTATTGGGCGAGGCTCGCTTCTCGCCTTGATGCGATACAATTGGGTTGCCTTCCTGGTTGTAGTTAGCTAACATGGCGCGCGCTGTGGCAAAAGCCTACCAGTAAAGCGCCAGGTTGCAGAGTATAGGCCAGTAGCTCAATTGGCAGAGCAGCGGTCTCCAAAACCGCAGGTTGGGGGTTCGATTCCCTCCTGGCCTGCCAGCCTTCCTCAGCGCTGGTTATTCCTTTATTATTTCTTGTTACGCTTGCCGCGCCTTTAGGAGTTCCTTTCCATGAAACAAAGCGCCGAAGTGCAAGAGTCGCGTTTCGATGTCGCTAGATGGGCGGTCGTCGTCGTTCTTGTCGTTCTGGCGGTGGCAGGCAACGCTTATTTTGCCGATCAAGCGCTACTTTATCGCGTTCTGGGTGTCGTTGTGCTTGGTGTGGCCGCTGCTGCGGTTGCCTTGACTACCACCAAGGGGCGCGCGCTGGCTGAGCTGGCGCGTGGGTCGCGTAAAGAAATTCAGCGTGTGGTTTGGCCGACGCGCCCCGAGACCATTCAGACCACCGCAATCGTGCTGGTAGCCGTGTTGCTGGTCGGAATTCTGCTGTGGTTGATCGATACGCTTCTCGGCTGGGCCATGTCCGGCATCATAGGTTAGGAGTTTTCATGTCCAAGCGTTGGTACGTCGTCCACGCCTACTCCGGTTTCGAAAAGCATGTGATGCGCTCGCTCAACGAGCGCGTCAAGATGTATGGCATGGAAGACCAGTTTGGCGAAATCCTGGTGCCCACCGAAGAAGTCGTCGAGATGCGTGACGGCAAGCGTCGCAAGAGCGAGCGTAAGTTCTATCCGGGGTATGTGCTGGTCGAGATGGAAATGACCGATGCTACCTGGCACTTGGTGAATGAGACGCCACGTGTCATGGGGTTCATCGGCGGTACGCCGGAAAAGCCGGCACCGATTACGCAGAAAGAAGCCGATGGTATCCTGCGCCGCGTGCAGGACGGCACGGATAAGCCGCGTCCCAAGACGCTCTTCGACCCAGGCGAAACAGTACGTGTCGTCGATGGGCCTTTTGCTGACTTCAATGGTGTGGTGGAAGAGGTCAACTACGAGAAAAGCCGTTTGCATGTCAGCGTGCTGATCTTCGGGCGCTCGACCCCTGTCGAACTCGAGTTCGCGCAGGTCGAAAAAGACTGAATTCAAGACGCCGGCTCGGTAGCAGTCGGTGCATGTCGTAGAGACCTTCGGGTCTTGTTGAAACGGGGAGCCGCAAGGCGTTATTACCCAACTGGAGTCCAATATGGCGAAAAAAGTACAGGCCTATATCAAGCTGCAGGTCGCAGCGGGTAAGGCCAATCCGAGCCCCCCCGTGGGCCCCGCGCTGGGTCAGCACGGCGTCAATATCATGGAGTTCTGCAAGACGTTCAATGCCGAAACTCAGGATATCGAGCCGGGCCTCCCGACGCCGGTCGTGATCACGGTCTACTCTGATCGCAGCTTCACGTTTATCACCAAGACGCCGCCCGCAGCAGTGTTGTTGAAGAAAGCGGCAGGAATCAAGTCTGGCTCTGGCGTGCCGAACAAGACCAAGGTCGGTACTGTGACACGCGAGCAGCTGGAAGAGATTGCCAAGACCAAGGAGCCCGATCTGACGGCTTCCGACCTCGATGCGGCTGTGCGCACCATCGCAGGCAGTGCCCGTAGCATGGGCCTCAACGTGGAGGGTCTCTGATCATGGCCAAGCTTACCAAGCGCGCTCAGATGCTCCAGGAAAAGGTCGACAACTCCAAGGTCTATACGTTGGAAGATGCCGTCGCTCTGTTGTCCGAAGTGTCTGCGGTCAAGTTCAAGGAATCCGTCGAAGTTTCGATCAATCTCGGCGTCGATCCACGTAAATCCGACCAGGTTGTGCGTGGCGCGACCGTCATGCCCAATGGTACGGGTAAAGACACTCGCGTCGCCGTTTTCGCGCAAGGCGCTGCCGCCGATGCCGCGAAAGAGGCCGGTGCCGATATCGTGGGTATGGATGAGCTGGCAGCAGACGTCAAGAAAGGCAATATGGACTTCGATGTCGTCGTCGCGGCCCCCGATGCCATGCGTGTCGTCGGTCAGTTGGGTCAGATCCTCGGCCCACGTGGCCTGATGCCCAATCCCAAGGTGGGTACCGTGACGCCGGACGTCGCCACCGCGGTCAAGAACGCGAAAGCCGGTCAGGTACGTTTCCGTACCGACAAGAACGGCATTATCCATGCCGCTATCGGTAAGGTGGATTTTGACGCCAGTGCGATCAAGGGCAACCTTGATGCGTTGGTCGGCGACCTCAAGCGTCTGAAGCCGAGCACGTCCAAGGGCGTTTACTTCAAGAAAATCACCCTGTCCACTACCATGGGGCCAGGGTTGACCGTGGACCACACGCCGTTCGTGTGAGCTACGGTAAACAGGCAGTAACTTTGCGGTCCCCGTGCGCAGCGTCGAGGCGTGACGGCGGGGCACCGTCAAAGACCGCAGGTGTCGCACTTCCTTGAGGGGAATCGACTTAATCGACTTCAGAGTCGCCTGCGCAGATGGTGTGCCGCCAGTCTTCTGGTGAGCACCATCACCCGGCCCCCTCTCGTGGCAATCGAAGATGGGGGAGATGGTAACCACCGGAATGCCTTATAAGGTGTCCGGTACGAAGGAGTGATCACTGTGCCACTAGCACTCGAAGGCAAGAAAGCGATCGTTGCCGAGGTCAGTGAAGCCGCACAAGATGCGCTCTCCGTCGTCGTTGCCGATTCTCGCGGCGTGGCGGTAAGTGCCATGACCGAACTACGCAAGCAGGCTCGCGAGAATGGTGTGCAAGTCCGTGTTGTGCGCAACACACTGGCACGCCGCGCCCTTGAAGGTACTCCTTGGGAGTGCCTCAACGAGACGTTTTCGGGTCCGACCATGTTGGCTTTCTCCTATGAGCATCCGGGCGCTGCCGCTCGCCTGTTCAAGGAGTTCGCCAAGAGTGAGAAGGACTTCGAGGTCAAGGCGCTGGCATACGAAGGCGAGTTCATCCCGGCTTCCGATCTTGACCGTCTGGCGACGCTGCCGACTCACGACGAAGCCATCGCCAAGCTGCTCTCCGTCATGAAAGAAGCATCGGCTGGCAAGCTGGCTCGTACACTCGCTGCGTTGCGTGACCAGAAGCAGGAAGAAGAAGCGGCCTGAGGGCTGGCTGAAACGCACTGGCACGCACCCTGTATCAATGAGTTCTCGCGAGGCGAGGCTCCCGCAAAGTTAGGAATCTGACAATGGCATTAACTCAAGAAGATATCATCAACGCCGTCGCCGAAATGTCCGTCATGGAAGTGGCTGAGCTAGTTTCCGCGATGGAAGAGAAGTTCGGCGTTTCTGCAGCCGCTGCTGTCGTGGCTGGTCCTGGTGGCGGTGGTGAAGCCGAAGCCGCTGAAGAACAGACCGAGTTCGACTTGGTGCTGACCAGCGCTGGCGACAAGAAGGTCAACGTCATCAAGGTGGTTCGCGAGATCACCGGTCTGGGCCTCAAGGAAGCCAAGGCAGCTGTCGACGGCGCGCCGGCGACCCTCAAGGAAGGCATGTCCAAGGACGATGGCGACGAAGCCAAGACCAAGTTGGAAGAAGCTGGCGCATCCGTGGAACTCAAGTAACTCCGGTGACCATGGCTTTACGCGCTGCGTAAGCTTCATGGCTGGCGGCGGGCATTCCCGCTGCCGGCCTTTTTCTGTTGCTGCTAGCCAGAATGCCACATGTCTGGATAGACGAATTCCGACGGCGAGCTCTCGTAAGAGCTTGCCGTCAGCGCCTGATGGGAAGTCCCTTCAGGCGGCGCCGACCACGCACCGGTCACCCAAGGTGAACAAGCTGGGGAATACAGATGGCTTACTCATACACTGAGAAAAAACGCATCCGCAAGGATTTCGGCAAACTGCCACAAGTGATGGATGTGCCTTACCTGCTGGCCATTCAGCTTGATTCCTACTACGACTTCCTCCAGCAGGACCGGGCGATTGAAGAACGCCTCGACGTCGGCTTGCATGCTGCTTTCAAGTCCGTGTTCCCTATCGAGAGCTTTTCCGGCAATGCCGCTCTCGAGTATGTCAGCTACCGCTTCGGCACACCGGCGTTCGACGTCAAGGAATGCCAGCTGCGTGGCGTGACCTATTCGGCGCCGCTGCGGGTCAAGGTGCGCTTGATCATCTACGATAAGGACTCGTCCAACAAGGCGATCAAGGACATCAAAGAGCAGGAAGTCTACATGGGGGAAATCCCCCTGATGACCGAAAACGGTACCTTCGTCGTCAACGGTACCGAACGTGTCATCGTCTCTCAGCTCCACCGCTCGCCGGGGGTGTTCTTCGATCACGACAAGGGTAAGAGCCACTCGTCCGGCAAGCTGCTTTACTCCGCGCGGATCATCCCGTATCGCGGTTCTTGGCTGGATTTCGAGTTCGATCCCAAGGACAACGTCTACGTCCGCATTGACCGTCGCCGCAAGCTGCCGGCCACGGTGCTGTTGCGCGCGTTGGGCATGGGGGCCGAGGAGATCCTCGAGACCTTCTTCGACACCAGTACCTTTCATATCGAGAAGAAAGGCTTCAGCGTCGAGCTGGTGCCGTCGCGGCTGCGCGGTGAAACGGCGACCTTCGATATCAAGGACGGCGAGGACAACCTCATCGTCGAAGAAGGGCGTCGGATTACCCAGAAGCATATCCGCCAGATGGAGAAAGCCGGCCTCGAGCGTCTCGATGTGCCGATGGAATACCTGTTTGGCAAGACCCTGGCCAAGGATCAGGTCGATCCAAATACTGGCGAGCTGGTATGCGAATGCAATACGGAAATCACGCCCGAGCTGCTTGAAACGCTTGGTCAGGCGGGTATTACCACGCTCGAGACGTTGTACACCAACGATCTTGACGCCGGCTCGTTCGTGTCCGATACATTGAAGATCGACACCACGCGTTCTCAACTCGAGGCGCTGGTCGAGATCTATCGTATGATGCGTCCCGGTGAGCCGCCGACCAAGGAAGCGGCCGAGACGCTGTTCCACAACTTGTTCTTCACCGAGGACCGCTACGACCTATCGGGCGTCGGCCGCATGAAGTTCAATCGTCGTCTGCGTCGCGAAGGGGACAAGGGCTCCGGGATTCTCGACAATCAGGACATCCTCGATGTGCTGAGTGAACTGATCAACATCCGCAATGGCTTCGGTGACGTCGACGATATCGACCACTTGGGCAATCGTCGCATTCGCTGCGTTGGCGAGATGGCAGAAAACCAGTTCCGTGTCGGCCTAGTGCGTGTCGAGCGCGCGGTCAAGGAACGCCTCTCCATGGCCGAAAGCGAAGGCCTGATGCCGCAGGACCTGATCAACGCCAAGCCCGTTGCCGCAGCGGTCAAGGAGTTCTTTGGGTCCAGCCAGCTGTCGCAGTTCATGGATCAGAACAACCCGCTATCCGAGGTCACGCACAAGCGTCGCGTGTCAGCGCTCGGGCCGGGTGGCCTGACCCGTGAGCGTGCCGGTTTCGAGGTGCGCGACGTTCACGCTACGCACTATGGTCGTCTGTGCCCGATCGAGACGCCGGAAGGCCCCAACATCGGCCTGATCAACTCGCTGGCGACCTACAGCCACACCAACAGCTACGGTTTCCTGGAAACGCCGTATCGCCGTGTGAACGAACGTCAGGTCACCGACGAAGTCGTGCATCTGTCGGCCATCGAGGAAGGTGACTTCATCATCGCCCAAGCGTCAGCCACGGTGGACGAAAACGGCAAGCTGGTCGATGATCTGGTCCAGGTCCGCCATCGGGGCGAGACCACCTTCATGGCGCCCGACAAGGTCACCCTGATGGACGTGTCGCCGCGTCAGGTGGTATCCGTCGCCGCAGCACTGATCCCGTTCCTCGAGCACGATGACGCCAACCGTGCCTTGATGGGCTCGAACATGCAGCGCCAGGCCGTGCCGACCCTGCGTGCCGAGAAGCCCCTGGTGGGTACCGGCATGGAGCGCTTCGTCGCCCGCGACTCCGGTGTCTGTGCCGTGGCGCGTCGCGGCGGGGTGATCGACTCTGTCGATGCCAAGCGCATCGTGGTACGCATCAACGAGGACGAGATCATCGGCGGTGAAGCGGGTGTCGATATCTACAACCTCACCAAGTACCTGCGCTCCAACCAGAACACCTGCATGAACCAGCGTCCGATCGTGCGTCCGGGAGACACTGTGGCGCGTGGCGATATCCTGGCCGATGGCCCGTCCGTCGACATGGGTGACCTGGCGTTGGGCCAGAACATGCGCATGGCTTTCATGCCGTGGAATGGCTACAACTTCGAGGATTCCATTCTCATCTCGGAGCGTGTGGTCGAGGAAGACCGCTTCACCAGCATCCATATCCAGGAGCTGACCTGCGTGTCTCGCGACACCAAGCTGGGCGCCGAGGAAATCTCCTCGGACATTCCCAACGTCGGTGAAGCGGCACTAGGCAAGCTCGATGAGGCGGGTATCGTCTATATCGGCGCCGAAGTTGGCCCCGGCGACATCCTGGTCGGCAAGGTCACGCCCAAGGGCGAAACCCAGCTGACGCCAGAAGAGAAACTGCTGCGCGCGATCTTCGGCGAGAAGGCGTCCGACGTGAAGGATACTTCGCTGCGTGCGCCGACGGGCATGAAAGGCACGATCATCGACGTGCAGGTCTTCACCCGTGATGGCGTCGAGAAGGATGCGCGCGCTCTGTCCATCGAGCAAAGTCAGCTCGATGAGGTGCGCAAGGATCTTCAGGAAACTTATCGCATCGCCGAAGAAGCCACCTTCGAGCGCCTCAAGCGCACATTGCTCGGCCAGCCGGTCAATGGAGGCCCCAAGCTCAAGAAGGGTGACGTCCTTGACGAGGCCTATCTTGACGAGCTGCCGCGTAGCCAGTGGTTCAAGCTGCGCATGCAGGACGAGTCGCTCAACGAGCTGCTGGCCCAGGCCGACGAGCAGTTGGAAAATCGTCGCAAGGAGATGGACGAGCGTTTCGAGGACAAGAAGCGCAAGTTGACTCAGGGCGACGACCTGGCGCCGGGCGTGCTCAAGATTGTCAAGGTTTACCTGGCCGTCAAGCGTCGCATCCAGTCGGGTGACAAGATGGCTGGTCGCCACGGTAACAAGGGTGTCATTTCGTCGATCATGCCGGTCGAAGATATGCCGTTCGATGACAATGGTGAGCCGGTCGACGTGGTGCTCAACCCACTGGGCGTTCCCTCGCGCATGAACGTCGGACAGATCCTCGAGACGCACTTGGGCATGGCGGCCTGGGGGCTCGGAGTGAGGATCGACGAGATGTTGCGCGAGGCGCGTCAGCAGCAGGTGGCGGAGATTCGTGACTTCTTGGGGCAGGTGTACAACACCGCCGAGACGCGCCAGGAGGATATCGATTCGCTCGACGATGACGAGATCATTACGCTGGCCAAGAACCTGCGTAGTGGCGTGCCAGTGGCCACGCCGGTCTTCGATGGTGCCAAGGAGCATGAGATCAAGCATCTCCTGAGCTTGGCCAACCTTCCGGATTCCGGCCAGATGGCGCTTTATGACGGCAGGACCGGCGAAGTCTTCGATCGTCCCGTGACGGTGGGCTACATGTACATGCTCAAGCTCAACCACTTGGTCGACGATAAGATGCACGCGCGTTCCACTGGTTCGTACTCGCTGGTTACCCAGCAACCGTTGGGCGGCAAGGCGCAGTTCGGCGGACAACGCTTCGGCGAGATGGAGGTCTGGGCGCTGGAAGCCTATGGCGCGGCCTATACCTTGCAGGAAATGCTGACCGTCAAGTCCGACGATGTGGAAGGTCGTACCAAGATGTACAAGAACATCGTCGACGGTGACCACTCGATGCAGGCGGGCATGCCGGAATCCTTCAACGTACTAGTGAAGGAAATCCGCTCGCTGGGTATTGATATCGAGCTGGAAGGCTAAGCGTTTCACGCTGACGAATGACGGTCCGCGGGGCCTTACGAGGCCCCGCTCATGACAACTCCGCTACGGAGCCGACCCCATGAAAGATTTGGTGAAAGTCCTCAAATCGCAGGCACAGTCCGAAGAATTCGACGCGATCAAGATTACGCTCGCGTCGCCGGACTTGATCCGCTCCTGGTCCTATGGCGAAGTCAAGAAGCCTGAGACCATCAACTACCGTACGTTCAAGCCTGAACGTGACGGCCTGTTCTGCGCCAAGATCTTCGGTCCGGTAAAGGACTACGAATGCTTGTGCGGGAAGTACAAGCGCATGAAGCATCGCGGCATCATTTGTGAAAAGTGCGGCGTCGAGGTCACCAAGGCCGCCGTGCGTCGCGAACGCATGGGCCATATCGAACTGGCTGCGCCGGTGGCGCATATCTGGTTCCTCAAGTCGTTGCCTTCGCGCATCGGCCTGTTCCTGGACATGACCCTGCGCGATATCGAGCGCGTGCTTTACTTCGAGAGCTTCATGGTCATCGATCCAGGGATGACGACCTTGGAGCGTGGCCAACTGCTCAACGATGAGCAGTATTTCGAGGCGCTGGAAGAATTCGGCGACGACTTCGATGCCCGTATGGGCGCAGAAGCCGTACAGGCGCTGCTTAATGATGTCGATCTCGGGGAAGAGATCGAGCGCCTGCGCGAGGAAGTCCCGCAGACCAACTCTGAGACCAAGATCAAGAAGCTCTCCAAGCGCTTGAAGCTGCTGGAAGCCTTCCACAAGTCCGGCAATGATCCGGCGTGGATGATCATGGAAGTGTTGCCGGTGCTGCCGCCGGATCTGCGTCCGTTGGTGCCGTTGGACGGTGGCCGTTTCGCGACCTCGGATCTCAACGATCTGTATCGGCGCGTGATCAACCGCAACAACCGCCTGAAGCGTCTGCTCGATCTCAACGCGCCGGACATCATCGTGCGCAACGAGAAGCGCATGCTGCAGGAGTCGGTCGATGCGCTGCTCGACAACGGTCGTCGCGGTCGTGCGATTACCGGTTCCAACAAGCGTCCGTTGAAGTCGCTGGCCGACATGATCAAAGGCAAGCAGGGGCGTTTCCGCCAGAACCTGCTGGGCAAGCGTGTCGACTATTCCGGCCGTAGCGTGATCACCGTAGGGCCGACGCTGCGCCTGCATCAGTGTGGTCTGCCCAAAAAGATGGCGCTTGAGCTGTTCAAGCCGTTCATCTACTCCAAGTTGCAGTCGCTGGGCTATGCCTCGACGATCAAGGCCGCCAAGAAGATGGTCGAACGCGAGCTGCCGGAAGTGTGGGACATTCTTGCCGATGTCATCCGCGAGCACCCGGTCATGCTCAACCGTGCGCCGACACTGCACCGCTTGGGCATCCAGGCATTCGAGCCGCTGTTGATCGAAGGCAAGGCGATTCAGTTGCATCCGTTGGTATGCGCGGCTTACAACGCCGACTTCGACGGTGACCAGATGGCTGTGCACGTGCCGCTGACGCTGGAATCACAGCTCGAGGCACGTACGCTGATGATGGCCACCAACAACGTGCTGTCACCGGCCAACGGCGAGCCGATCATCGTACCGTCCCAGGACGTTGTGCTGGGTCTGTATTACATGACCCGTGAGAAGATCAATGCCAAGGGCGAAGGCATGGTCTTTGCCAACCTCGAGGAAGTCGAGCGTGCCTTTGGCACCGAAAGCGTGTCGCTGCATGCGCGGGTCAAGGTGCGTCTCACCGAGTACGAGCGGAACGAGGAAAGCGGTGAGCTGAGCGGTACGACTACGACCTCGTTGCGCGACACGACCGTGGGGCGTGCGTTGCTGTTCCGTATCCTGCCCAAGGGTATGCCCTACGAGCTGGTCGACCAGCCGATGAAGAAGAAGGCGATCTCTGGCCTGATCAACGCCGTTTATCGCCGTGCGGGTCTCAAGGATACGGTCATCTTCGCCGACCAACTGATGTACACCGGGTTTCGCCTGGCGACCTGGTCGGGCGCTTCGATCGGGGTCAACGATTTCGTCATCCCCGATTCGAAGAAGGAAATCGTCGATGGGGCCGAAGACGAAGTCAAGGAAATCGAGGACCAGTTCTCCTCTGGCTTGGTAACCGCCGGCGAGAAGTACAACAAGGTGATCGATATTTGGTCCAAGGCCAACGACAAGGTGGCCAAGGCAATGATGGCGGGCATCTCGAAGGAAACCGTCACTGATCGTCACGGCGAGCAGGTTGAGCAGGACTCCTTCAATAGCGTCTTCATCATGGCCGATTCCGGGGCACGTGGTAGTGCCGCCCAGATTCGTCAGTTGGCGGGGATGCGTGGTTTGATGGCCAAGCCGGACGGCTCGATCATCGAGACACCGATCACTGCCAACTTCCGCGAAGGCCTTAACGTCCTGCAGTACTTCATTTCGACACACGGCGCGCGTAAGGGGCTGGCAGATACGGCACTCAAGACCGCCAACTCGGGTTACCTGACGCGTCGTCTGGTCGACGTATCTCAGGACCTGGTCGTTACCGAAGAGGATTGCGGTACTTATGAGGGGCTGACACTGCATCCGGTGATTGAAGGCGGTGACGTCATCGTCTCATTGGCGCAGCGTGTGCTGGGCCGTGTCGTGGCGCAGGACGTCATCGATGCTCAGACCGAGGATGTGTTGATCCCGCGCGGCACCTTGTTAGATGAAGCTTGGTGCGCTGATCTCGACACCATGGGTGTCGACGAGATCATCGTGCGCAGTGCCATTACCTGTGAAACGGCACACGGCGTTTGCTCGTCGTGCTATGGCCGTGACCTGGCGCGTGGTCATCAGGTCAACATCGGTGAGGCGGTCGGTGTCATCGCGGCACAGTCGATCGGTGAGCCGGGTACTCAGCTCACCATGCGTACCTTCCACATCGGGGGGGCTGCATCGCGTGCCTCGGCCGTTGACAGCGTGCAGGTCAAGCACGGTGGCACGGTACGTTTGCACAACATCAAGCATGTCGAACGCAATGACGGTAAGCTCATCGTCGTCTCTCGTTCGAGCGCCCTAGCTGTGGCTGACGAGCAAGGCCGCGAGCGGGAGTACTACAAGCTGCCGTATGGTGCCGAGCTATCGGTGCGCGACGGCGATATGGTCGAAGGTGGGGCGACGGTCGCCAAGTGGGATCCGCATACACACCCGGTCGTCGCCGAGGTTGAGGGCAAGGCCCAGTTCAGTGACATGGAAGAGGGCATCACGATTCACCGCAGTGTGGACGAGATGACCGGCCTTTCGAACATCGAGGTGATCGAGAGTGCCAACCGTCCGGCTTCCGGTCGTGAAAAGCGTCCTATGATCATGCTGCTCGACGACAACGGTGGTCACGTCACGTTGCCGGGTTCCAATACCCCCGTGCAGTATATGCTGCCCGGCAAGGCGATTATCGCGGGTGAAAACGGCGCCCAGGTGGGCGTTGGTGAGGTCATCGCGCGTATTCCGGTCGAGGCGTCTGGCAACAAGGACATCACCGGCGGTCTGCCGCGTGTCGCCGACTTGTTCGAAGCGCGCAAGCCGAAAGAGCCTGCAATCCTGGCTGAGGTTACCGGGACGATCAGCTTCGGCAAGGAAACCAAGGGCAAGCGTCGTTTGACGATCACGCCGGCAGAAAGTGATCCGGTCGAGATGCTCATTCCCAAGTGGCGTCAGATCGGCGTGTTCGAAGGCGAGACGGTGGAGAAAGGTGAGGTCATCTCCGATGGCCCCAGCAATCCGCATGACATCCTGCGTCTACTCGGGATCGCGGAATTGGCCAAGTACATCACGGCCGAGATCCAGGATGTCTATCGCTTGCAGGGCGTGGTTATCGATGACAAGCACATCGAAGTGATCGTGCGTCAGATGCTGCGCAAGGTGGAGATCACCGATGCTGGGGATTCCTCCTTCATCACCGGCGATCAGGCTGAGTACGTCCGCGTCCTCGAGGAAAACGCGCGCCTGGCCCAGGAAGATAAGTTCCCGGCCAAGTGCGAGCGCCTGCTGCTCGGTATCACCAAGGCGAGCCTGGCGACCGAGTCGTTCATCTCGGCGGCTTCGTTCCAGGAAACCACGCGTGTGTTGACCGAGGCGGCGGTATCCGGCAAGCGCGACTATCTGCGCGGCCTCAAGGAAAACGTCGTGGTAGGCCGTCTGGTGCCGGCGGGTACCGGTCTGGCGCACCACGCCGAACGGCGCCGCAAGCGTGAAGACGGTGATCAAGCGGAGGCGCCGTCGGCAATGGATGTCGAGCAGGAGTTGGGTGCGCAGCTCACCGCGCTCGACGCCGACGACGAAGACCTCTAGGCGTGGGTCGTCAAGCCCACTGCCCACGGGTGGTGGGCTTGACGTGGCTCGCCGCCAGACATTAGAATGCGCAGCCTTTAACAGTGGGGTGGGTACGTCCTGCTCCATTGTTGAAAGGTTTGGCAACCATTGGAGTCAGCTACAGATATGGCAACGATCAATCAGCTCGTGCGCAAGCCGCGCAAGCGCCCGGTCGCCAAGAGCGACGTGCCGGCGCTGCAGTCTTGCCCGCAAAAGCGCGGGGTTTGCACCCGTGTCTACACCACCACCCCGAAGAAGCCTAACTCGGCGCTGCGTAAGGTTTGCCGTGTGCGCCTGACCAACGGCTACGAAGTCGCTTCCTATATCGGCGGTGAAGGTCACAACCTGCAGGAACACTCTGTGGTCTTGATCCGCGGCGGTCGCGTCAAGGACTTGCCGGGTGTGCGTTATCATACCGTTCGCGGTGCGCTGGACACGTCTGGTGTGCAGAACCGTCGTCAGGGCCGTTCCAAGTACGGTACCAAGCGTCCCAAGTCTTGATCGCCAAGCGGTCGAGAATTTAACTGTTGTCGGTCAGATAAGAGTAAGGTCGAGCGCGCCATGCGTCGTCTCGAGTTTACCTGAAGGACCCTTCGAATCGAGGGCTTATCATGCCTAGAAGAAGAGTTGTCGCCAAACGCGAAATCCTCCCGGATCCGAAATTCGGAAGTGAGCGTCTGGCCAAGTTCATGAACCACCTGATGATCAGCGGCAAGAAATCTGTAGCTGAGCGCATCGTCTACGGTGCGCTAGACAGGGTTGCCGAACGTAGCAAAGATGAGCCGCTGGAAATCTTCGACAAGGCGTTGGAAACCATCCAACCGATGGTCGAGGTCAAGTCTCGCCGCGTGGGCGGTGCGACTTATCAGGTGCCCGTGGAAGTCCGTCCCTCACGCCGTCAGGCGCTGGCCATGCGTTGGCTGGTGGATGCGGCGCGCAACCGTGGCGAGAAGACCATGGTGCAGCGTCTCGCTGGCGAAATGCTGGATGCCGCCGAAGGCAAGGGTGCTGCTGTGAAGAAGCGTGAAGACGTGCATCGCATGGCAGATGCCAACAAGGCCTTCTCTCACTACCGCTTCTAACCAACGGGGTATTCCATCGTGGCACGCAAGACTCCGCTTAAGCGTTACCGCAATATCGGTATCGTGGCTCACGTCGACGCCGGGAAGACTACCACTACCGAGCGTGTCCTGTTCTACACCGGCCTGTCGCACAAGGTTGGCGAGGTCCATGATGGTGCCGCCACCATGGACTGGATGGAGCAGGAGCAGGAGCGTGGTATCACGATCACCTCCGCTGCGACCACCTGTTTCTGGCAGGGGATGAGCAAGCAGTTCGACGAGCACCGTATCAACATCATCGATACGCCAGGACACGTCGACTTCACGATCGAAGTCGAGCGCTCCTTGCGTGTTCTCGATGGTGCGGTCGTCGTGCTGTGTGGCTCCTCCGGTGTTCAGCCGCAGACCGAGACGGTCTGGCGTCAGGCCAACAAGTACGAAGTTCCGCGTATGGTGTTCGTCAACAAGATGGACCGTGCCGGGGCCGATTACTTCATGGTGCTCGACCAGCTCAAGCAGAAGCTGGGGGCTAACACCGTCCCGATCCAAATCAACTGGGGCGCGGAAGATAACTTCAAAGGGGTTATCGACCTGATCCAGATGAAAGGCATCCTCTGGGACGAAGCCAACCACGGCATGAACTATGAGCTAGTCGATATTCCCGATGAGCTCAAGGAAACTGCCGAGAAGTATCGCGAGGCTATGGTCGAGGCTGCCGCCGAGGCGTCCGAAGAGTTGATGGACAAGTACCTTGAAGAGGGTGAGCTCTCCGAGGCTGACATCAAGGCAGGCTTGCGGCGCCGTACCCTGGATAACGAGATCGTTCTGGTGACGTGCGGTAGTGCGTTCAAGAACAAGGGCGTCCAGGCGGTGCTCGATGGCGTGATCGAATACATGCCGTCGCCCACCGAAGTCAAGGCCATCGAGGGTGAACTAGACGATAAGGACGGCACGATTGCGACGCGCGCAGCGGACGATAGCGCACCTTTCGCCGCGTTGGCCTTCAAGATCGCTACCGACCCGTTCGTTGGTACCCTGACCTTCATCCGTGTCTACTCGGGTGTGCTCAAGTCCGGTGACAGCATCTTCAATTCCGTGAAGAGCAAGAAGGAGCGTGTGGGCCGTATCGTCCAGATGCACTCCAATTCACGCGAGGAAATCAAGGAAGTCTACGCCGGCGATATCGCCGCGTGCATCGGGCTCAAGGATGTCACCACGGGTGATACCCTCTGCGACCTGAATGACAAGATCATCCTTGAGCGCATGGAGTTTCCGGATCCGGTGATCTCGGTCGCCGTGGAACCGAAATCCAAGCCCGACCAGGAAAAAATGGGGACCGCGCTGGGCAAGCTGGCCCAGGAAGATCCCTCTTTCCGCGTCAAGACCGACGAGGAAACCGGTCAGACGATCATTTCTGGCATGGGCGAGCTTCACCTCGACATCATCGTCGATCGTCTGCGTCGTGAATTCAAAGTCGACGCCAACATCGGTAAGCCGCAGGTTGCCTACCGCGAGACGATTCGCGCTAGTGTCGAGCAGGAAGGCAAGTTCGTTCGTCAGTCGGGCGGTCGTGGTCAGTACGGTCACGTGCTGCTGCGCATTGAGCCGCTGACGGCCGAAGACAAAGGCGAAGACGAAGAAATGAACTTCAAGTTCGCCTCCGAAATCGTCGGTGGTGTGGTTCCCAAGGAATACGTGCCGGCCGTCGAGAAAGGGGCCTATGAGCAGCTGCAGAACGGTGTCATCGCGGGCTACCCGATGATTGACGTCAAGGTCACGCTGTTCGATGGTTCCTATCATGACGTGGACTCGAACGAGACTGCGTTCAAGGTTGCCTCTTCCATGGCGATCAAGGAAGGTGCGCCGAAGGCCAAGGCCGTGCTGCTGGAGCCGGTGATGAAGGTCGAGGTCGTGACCCCTGAAGAGTTCATGGGGGATGTCATGGGTGACCTCAATCGCCGCCGTGGCCTCGTTCAGGGCATGGATGACTCGTCGTCGGGCAAGATCATCCGCGCCACGGTGCCGCTGGCTGAGATGTTCGGTTACGCGACCGATTTGCGTTCTCAGACCCAGGGCCGCGCAAGCTACACTATGGAGTTTGCGGATTACGAAGAGGCGCCCTCCAGCGTCGTTGAAGCCGTCATCAACCAGAATGGTTAACCGTTAGCTAACGTAAAGAGGTTATAGCAGTGGCTAAGGAAAAATTTGAACGTAACAAATCGCATATCAACGTCGGTACCATCGGTCACGTCGACCATGGCAAGACCACGCTGACTGCGGCACTGACTCGCGTTTCCGCGGAAGTCTTCGGCGGCGACTGGCGCGAATTCGACACCATCGATAATGCGCCGGAAGAGCGTGAGCGCGGTATCACCATCGCGACTGCTCACGTCGAATATCAGTCCGAGGAGCGCCACTACGCGCACGTCGACTGCCCGGGGCACGCTGACTACGTCAAGAACATGATCACCGGTGCCGCGCAGATGGATGGCGCGATCCTGGTTTGCTCCGCTGCTGACGGCCCCATGCCGCAGACGCGTGAGCACATCCTGCTGTCTCGTCAGGTCGGCGTTCCGTACATCGTCGTGTTCCTGAACAAGGCCGACATGGTCGATGACGAAGAGCTCCTCGAGCTGGTCGAAATGGAAGTTCGTGAGCTCCTCAACGAGTATGACTTCCCGGGCGACGACACGCCGATCATCATCGGTTCCGCACTGATGGCGCTGGAAGGCAAGGACGACAACGGCATGGGTACCACCGCCGTTGCCAATCTGATCAAGGCGTTGGACGCGTACATTCCAGAGCCGGAGCGTGCCATCGATCAGCCGTTCTTGATGCCGATCGAAGACGTGTTCTCCATCTCCGGTCGCGGTACCGTCGTGACGGGTCGTGTCGAGCGCGGCGTCGTCAAGTCTGGTGAGGAAGTCGAGATCGTGGGTCTCAAGGACACCACCAAGACGACCGTTACCGGTGTCGAGATGTTCCGCAAGCTGCTCGACGAAGGGCGTGCTGGCGAAAACATCGGCGCCCTCCTGCGTGGCACCAAGCGTGACGACGTCGAGCGTGGCCAGGTTCTGGCCAAGCCGGGCACCATCACGCCGCACACCGTCTTCGAAGCTGAAGTCTATGTGCTGTCCAAGGAAGAAGGTGGTCGTCACACCCCGTTCTTCAAGGGCTATCGTCCGCAGTTCTACTTCCGTACCACGGACGTGACCGGTACTTGTGAACTGCCGGAAGGCGTCGAAATGGTCATGCCGGGTGACAACGTCAAGATGACCGTGACCTTGATTGCGCCGATCGCCATGGAAGACGGCCTGCGCTTCGCGGTTCGCGAAGGTGGTCGTACCGTGGGCGCCGGCGTCGTCGCCAAGATCGTTAAGTAAGTCTTGGACTTCTGATGATCGAAGGGGGCTCCTCAAGGAGCCCCCTTTTCTGCGCATGTTGGTTTTCCTGTTTGACTCGGGGATCTTGCATGCCTATAATGCGCATCCTTTGAATGCGTGGGTAGACGGCTCGCGCCGTCGACATCCATTGGAGTTTAGGGCTAATGCAGAACCAAAAGATTCGCATTCGGTTGAAAGCCTTTGACCATCGCCTGATTGATCAGTCTGCGCAAGAAATCGTGGATACCGCGAAGCGTACTGGTGCTCAGGTCCGTGGTCCGATCCCGCTACCGACCAACCGCGAGCGCTATACCGTATTGATCTCTCCGCACGTCAACAAGGACGCGCGCGATCAGTACGAGATTCGCACTCACAAGCGTGTGCTCGACATCGTCGAACCCACGGAAAAAACCGTAGACGCGCTGATGAAGCTCGACCTCGCCGCTGGCGTGGACGTGCAAATCAAGCTCGACTGATCACACTAGTCACTAGCGGCTTTTTATAAGGTCGCCACGCCGCGACGGCGTCACACAATGTGCTAGTGGAATGCTCTGGAAAGGGCAGCCATAGCGGGTGATAGCCCCGTACACTAAAGGAGACTGAACATGACTATCGGTTTGGTCGGTAAGAAGAGCGGCATGACCCGTATCTTCACCGAGAATGGTGCCTCCGTGCCCGTAACCGTTATCGAAGTCGAGCCGAATCGCGTGACTCGCGTTAAAACCGTCGAAAGCGACGGCTATAGTGCGATTCAGGTGACTTCGGGATCCCGCAAGGCCAAGCATCTGACCAAAGCTGCCGCAGGGCAGTACGCCAAGTCGGGTGTTGAGGCTGGTCGTGCATTGATGGAGTTTCGTCTGGCAGAAGGCGAAGAGGCTCCTGAAGTGGGCGGCAATATCACCGTATCCCTCTTTGAAGCCGGTCAGAAAGTCGATGTGACTGGCACCTCTAAAGGCAAGGGCTTCCAGGGCGCCGTCAAGCGCTGGAATTTCCGCACTCAAGACAATGGTCACGGCAACTCGCTTGCGCACCGTGCACCGGGCTCCATCGGTATGTGCCAGACGCCAGGTCGCGTCTTCAAGGGCAAGAAGATGGCCGGTCAATTGGGCAATGAGCGTGTCACTGTCCAGAGCCTGGAAATCGTGCGCGTCGATGCCGAGCGTAACCTGCTGTTGGTCAAGGGCGCCGTACCGGGCGCGACCGACTGCGAAGTCATCGTACGCAGTGCCGTTAAAGCTCGCTGAGGGGTATGAGACCGATGAATCTGAATCTCGCAGGTGCCGAAGCCGGCACTGTCGAAGTGTCCGACGCTACCTTCGGTAAAGAGTTTAACGAGTCGCTGGTTCACCAGGTCGTGACTGCGTACTTCGCAGCCGGTCGCCAGGGGACTCGTGCACAGAAGACTCGCGCCGAAGTGCGTGGCGGCGGCAAGAAGCCGTGGCGTCAGAAAGGAACCGGCCGCGCGCGTGCCGGCACTATCCGCTCACCGCTGTGGCGCAGTGGTGGCGTGACCTTTGCGGCGCGCCCGCAAGACTACACCCAGAAAGTCAACCGCAAGATGTACCGCGCTGCCATGCGCTCGATTCTTTCCGAGCTGGTGCGTCAGGAGCGTCTTGTCGTCGTTGACAGCTTTGCGGTGGATGCCCCCAAGACCAAGCAGTTGATTGCCAAGCTGAAGGACCTGGATCTCGAGAAAGCGCTGATCGTCACCGAAGATATCGACGAAAAGCTGTTTCTCGCCGCGCGTAACATTCCCTACGTCGATGTGGTGGATGTCGCGGCTGCCGATCCGGTGAGCCTGGTTGCCTTTGACAAGGTGCTGGTCACCGTTTCCGCTCTGCGTAAATTCGAGGAGAAGCTGGGATGAACCAGGAACGCGTATTCAAGGTTCTGCTCGGGCCTCACATGACCGAGAAGGCCGCATTTGCCGCCGAAAACAACCAGTACGTGTTCAAGGTGGCCCAGGACGCGACCAAGCCCGAGATCAAGAAAGCCGTCGAAGCGCTCTTCGAGAAGAAGGTCGCCGGTGTGCAGGTCTTGAACGTAAAGGGCAAGACCAAGCGCACGCAGCACGGTGTTGGTCTGCGCAAGGGATATCGCAAGGCATACGTCACTCTGGCGGCCGGCGAGACTCTCGAAGACTTCTCTGGCGCCGAGTAAGGCAGGAGTACGGATCATGGCAGTTGTTAAGACCAAACCCACGTCCGCCGGTCGTCGTCACGTCGTCAAAGTCGTCAACGACGAACTCTACAAGGGCCGCCCTTATGACGGCCTGTTGGAGAAGAAGTCCAAGAGCGGCGGTCGGAACAATAACGGTCGTATCACTACCCGTCACGTCGGGGGTGGTCACCGTCAGCACTATCGTGTGATCGATTTCAAACGTGCCAAGGATGGCGTTGCCGCCGTCGTTGAGCGCCTCGAATACGATCCCAATCGTAGCGCCAACATTGCGCTTCTCAAGTACCTGGATGGTGAGCGTCGCTACATCATTGCTCCGCGTGGCGTGAAGGCGGGCGATCGCTTGGAGTCCGGCGTCAATGCAGCGATCAAGCGTGGTAATGCGCTGCCGCTGCGCAACATTCCGGTAGGGTCTACCGTGCACTGCATCGAGCTGAAGCCCGGAAAGGGTGCTCAGATCGCGCGGAGTGCCGGTGCCAGTGCCCAACTGGTCGCACGTGAAGGCAACTACGCCACTGTGCGTCTGCGCTCCGGCGAGATGCGCAAGATTCTGGCGGAATGCCGTGCAACATTGGGCGAAGTGGGCAATTCCGAGCACAGCCTCCGTCAACTTGGCAAGGCCGGTGCGAAGCGCTGGAGAGGCGTGCGCCCGACGGTTCGCGGTGTCGCGATGAACCCGGTGGACCACCCGCATGGTGGCGGTGAAGGCCGCACAAGCGGTGGTCGTCATCCGGTGAGCCCGTGGGGTATCCCCACCAAGGGCCACAAGACCCGTAAGAACAAGCGCACCGACAAGCTGATCGTACGTCGCCGCAAGGCTCGTAGCTGATCGAAATTGCCAAGACATTAAGAGGTAACGGCTGTGCCACGTTCACTGAAGAAAGGTCCTTTTATTGACCTTCATCTGTTGAAGAAGGTTGAGACTGCAGTGGAAAAGAGCGATCGCAAACCGATCAAGACCTGGTCGCGTCGCTCCATGATCCTGCCGAATATGGTCGGGCTCACCATTGCAGTCCATAACGGGCGTCAACATGTCCCGGTGCATGTCTCCGAGGAAATGGTTGGCCATAAGCTGGGCGAATTCGCTGCCACCCGCACCTACCGTGGTCATGCGGCGGACAAGAAAGCCAAACGGTAAGCCAGAGAGGTTAGAGAGATGGAAGTCACAGCAAAGCTGCGTGGCGCTCGTTTATCCGCCCAGAAGGCCCGTTTGGTGGCTGACCTGGTGCGCGGTAAGCCGGTCGCCGAAGCACTGGATACATTGACATATTCGCCGAAAAAAGCGGCGAAGATCGTCAAGAAAGTGCTTCAGTCCGCCATCGCGAATGCGGAAGAAAACAATGGCATGGACATCGACGAGCTGCGTGTCTCGACCATCTGCGTCGATGAGGGCATGACGCTCAAGCGCATCCAGCCTCGCGCCAAGGGCCGTGCGGATCGCATTTTGAAGCGCACTTGCCACATCACCGTCAAGGTAGCCGAGAAGTAGGAGTCGACCAGATGGGTCAGAAAGTAAATCCGACAGGTATTCGGCTAGGCATCGTCAAAGACCACACTTCCGTCTGGTATGCGGAGCGTGGTGCTTATGCCGATAAGCTGAATAATGATCTCGAAGTGCGCCGTTTCCTGGAGCAGCGTTTGAAGAACGCCTCCCTGAGCGGTGTTACCATCGAGCGTCCAGCCAATAACGCACGCATCACCATTCACACTGCCCGCCCGGGTATCGTGATTGGCAAGAAGGGCGAGGATGTCGATCGTCTGCGTCGCGACCTCTCCGAGATGATGGGCGTGCCTGTGCACGTCAACATCGAAGAGGTGCGTAAGCCTGAGCTCGACGCACAACTCGTCGCGCAGAACATTGCCGGTCAGTTGGAACGCCGTGTGATGTTCCGTCGTGCCATGAAGCGTGCCGTGCAAAACGCCATGCGTCTGGGCGCGGGCGGTATCAAGGTACAGCTTTCCGGCCGCCTTGGTGGCGCTGAAATCGCCCGTACCGAATGGTATCGCGAAGGTCGCGTGCCGCTGCATACGCTGCGCGCCGACATCGATTACGCCACTTACGAAGCGCACACCACTTACGGCGTTATCGGCGTCAAAGTGTGGGTCTTCAAGGGTGAGATCCTCGGCGGTATCGAGGAAGTGCGTGCCAAGCAGAAACAAGCTCAGGCACCGGGGCCCAAGAAGAAAGGTTCCAAGTAAGGGGAGAGTGATCGATGTTACAACCCAAGCGTACGAAATTCCGCAAGGTGCAAAAGGGCCGTAACCGCGGACTCGCGCATCGCGGAAGCCAAGTGAGCTTCGGCGAGTACGGCCTGAAAGCCACTGGTCGCGGACGTATCACCGCTCGCCAGATCGAAGCCGGACGCCGTGCCATTACGCGTCACGTCAAGCGTGGCGGCAAGATCTGGATCCGTGTCTTCCCGGACAAGCCGATTACCGAGAAGCCGCTGGAAGTCCGTATGGGTAAAGGTAAGGGCTCCGTCGAATATTGGGTCGCCCAAATCCAGCCCGGGAAGGTGCTCTACGAGATCGAAGGCGTTTCCGAGGAGCTGGCGCGTGAGGCATTTGCCCTGGCCGCCCAGAAGTTCCCGGTCTCCACCACCTTTGTGAAACGGACGGTGATGTGATGAAAGCCCAGGAAATTCGTGAAAAATCAGTCGAAGCGCTTCAGCAGCAGCTGCTCGAGCTCCTCCGGGAGCAGTTCAACCTGCGTATGCAGAAGGCCACCGGTCAGCTGAGCCAGACCCATCTGCTCAAGCAGGTGCGTCGCGATATCGCTCGCGTTAAGACTGTGCTCAATGAGAAGGCAGGTGACTGAGATGGCTGAAGAAAATAATGCCCGCACACTGACTGGCAAGGTCGTGAGCGACAAGATGGACAAGTCCGTCGTCGTTCAGATCGAGCGCCGTGTCCGGCATCCGATTTACGACAAGTACGTGAAGCGCTCCACCAAACTGCACGCCCATGACGAGGCGAACCAGGCGAAGTTCGGGGACACGGTCTCTATCGAAGAGTGCCGTCCGATCTCCAAGTTGAAGGCCTGGACGCTGGTCGAGGTGGTCGAGCAGGCCAAGGGCTGAGCAGGCCAGCGCCTTTCACCAGTGCAGTCAGTTTAGGTTTGGAGAAAACCGATGATTCAGACGCAGACAATGCTGGATGTCGCCGACAACAGCGGCGCGCGCCGGGTGCAATGCATCAAGGTGCTGGGCGGGTCGCACCGCCGTTACGCCCGAGTTGGTGACGTCATCAAAGTGACGGTCAAGGAAGCGATTCCGCGAGGCAAGGTCAAAAAAGGCCAGGTCCTCAAGGCCGTCGTTGTACGTACCAAGAGTGGTGTCCGTCGCACAGACGGTTCACTGATCCGCTTCGATGGAAATGCGGCCGTTCTGTTGCAAAACGCCAACGAGCAGCCGATCGGTACCCGTATCTTCGGGCCGGTTACGCGTGAGCTTCGCAACGAGAAGTTCATGAAGATCATTTCCCTGGCGCCTGAAGTGCTGTGAGGAGCGAGGCGGATATGCGAAAGATTAAACGTGACGACGAAGTGATCGTCATTGCCGGCAAGGACAAGGGCAAGCGCGGCACGATTAAACGGGTCCTGGATGGGTCTTATGTCGTGTCCGGTGTGAACATGATCAAACGTCACACCAAGCCTAACCCCATGCAAGGCAAGCAGGGGGGTATCGTCGAGCGTGAGGCCCCGATTCACGCATCCAACGTGGCCATCTTCAATCAGGAGACCGGCAAGGCGGATCGCGTCGGCTTCCAGATTCAGGAAGACGGTACCAAGGTACGTATCTACAAGTCGACGCAAAAGCAGATCGACGCCTAACGCGAGTCGGGTAGCAAAATGGCGAACTTGAAAGAACGTTATCAGAACGAGGTGGCAGCTCAGCTCCAAGAGCAGTTCAGCTACGCCAACGTGATGCAGATACCGCGGATCACCAAAGTGACCCTTAATATGGGCATCGGCGATGCGACCAGCGACAAGAAGCTGATCGATAACGCCGTGGGCGACCTGGAGAAGCTTTCCGGTCAACGCCCGGTGATTACCAAGGCACGCAAGTCCATCGCAGGCTTCAAAGTCCGCGAAGGCTGGCCGATCGGCATCAAGGTGACCTTGCGTCGCGAACGGATGTGGGATTTCCTCGACCGTCTCGTGAACGTCGCGATACCGCGCGTTCGAGACTTTCGTGGTCTGAACCCCAAGTCCTTCGATGGCCGTGGCAACTACTCCATGGGAGTGCGTGAGCAAATCATCTTCCCCGAGCTCGAATATGATAAGATTGATCGTATTCGCGGGTTGGATGTCACAATCACCACTACTGCCAACACCGATGAAGAAGGCCGTGCGCTGCTGAGCGCGCTGAACTTCCCGTTCAAGAAATAAGGGTTGGATCATGGCAAAGAAAAGCATGGTGCAGCGTGAGCTCAAGCGCGCAAAGCTGGTAGACAAGTACGCTGCCAAGCGTGCAGAGCTCAAGGCCATCATCTATGACGTCAACGCTTCTGATGAAGAACGCTTCGACGCCCAGTTGAAACTTCAGGAATTGCCGCGCGATTCCAGTCCGGTACGCAAGCGTAATCGCTGCCGCGTGACCGGTCGTCCGCACGGCTTCTATAACAAGTTCGGCTTGGGCCGCAACAAGCTGCGTGAAGCCGCCATGCGTGGCGATGTCCCTGGACTGAAGAAGTCCAGCTGGTAAGCCACGTGAGAATCAGGAGCGCAACGTAATGAGCATGCAAGATACTCTAGCGGATATGTTTACCCGTATCCGCAATGCGCAGATGGCCACCAAGGAGACGGTTTCCATGCCGTCTTCCAACCTCAAGGTCGAGGTGGCTGGCGTATTGAAGCAAGAGGGCTATATCAACGACTTCACCGTTACTGAAGGCGCCAAGCCCCAGTTGGCCGTGACTCTCAAGTACTTCGAGGGTAAGCCGGTCATTGAGCACATCCAGCGCTTTTCCAAGCCGTCCCTGCGCTCTTACAAGGGCAAGGACGCGCTACCGAAAGTCGCGGATGGTCTGGGTATTGCGATCGTGACCACCTCCCAGGGCGTGATGACCGATCGTGCGGCGCGTCAGGCCGGTGTCGGTGGTGAAGTCATCTGCACCGTATTCTAGGAGTTTGGAATGTCCCGCGTAGCCAAATATCCGGTGAAACTGCCGAGTGGTGTCGAGGTCAAACTCGATGCCAACAAGCTGACCGTCAAGGGCGGTCAGGGCACGCTCTCCATGACCGTGCATTCCGATGTCACCATTGGTCAGGAAGAGGGCCAACTGACATTTAATCCGAGCGAGTCCGCCAAAAGCTGGGCGATGGTCGGAACCACCCGTGCGCTGGTGCAGAACATTGTCACCGGCGTCTCGGAAGGCTTTAGCAAGTCTCTCGAGATCAACGGTGTCGGTTACCGCGCGCAAGCAAGCGGCAACACGCTTAACCTGACACTAGGCTTCTCGCACCCCGTCGAGTATACGCTGCCTGAAGGTGTGACGGCTGAAACGCCGAAGAACACCACGATCGTGCTGAAAAGCGCGGACAAGCAGAAGCTCGGCCAGGTCGCAGCGGAAATTCGTGCCTTCCGTCCGCCCGAACCCTACAAGGGTAAGGGAATTCGGTATGGCGACGAAGTTGTCCGCCGCAAAGAAGCCAAGAAGAAGTAAGGCAGGGTTATGAACGCGAAGAAAGAATCTCGTCTCCGTCGTGCCCGCCGTGCTCGCGCCAAGATCCGCGAGCTTGGCGTGTCTCGCTTGAGCGTCAACCGCACGCCGCGCCACATCTACGCGCAGATCATTTCGCCGGATGGTGGTCAAGTTCTGGCCAGCGCATCCACGCTCGACAAGAGCCTGCGCGAAGGGTCCACGGGTAATGCGGACGCTGCCGCCAAGGTGGGCGCCCTGATTGCCGAACGCGCGAAGGAAGCGGGCATCACCGAAGTGGCCTTTGATCGTGCCGGGTTTAAATACCACGGTCGTATCAAGGCCCTGGCAGATGCCGCTCGTGAAGGCGGCCTGGAATTCTAAAGGGTTTTACGATGGCGAATAACGAACAGAAGGGCGGCGATCTGCAAGAGAAACTCGTGCAGGTAAACCGCGTCGCCAAGGTAGTGAAAGGTGGTCGTATCTTCGGCTTCACCGCACTGACCGTCGTTGGCGATGGCAATGGTCGTGTCGGCTTTGGACGTGGCAAGGCACGCGAAGTGCCGGTCGCGATCCAGAAGGCGATGGATCAGGCTCGCCGCAACATGGTGAAGGTAAGCCTCAGTGGCTCGACGCTGCAGTACCCGACGAAGGCCCGTCATGGCGCCTCCAAGGTGTTCATGCAGCCGGCGTCCGAGGGTACCGGTATCATTGCTGGCGGTGCCATGCGCTCCGTACTCGAACTGGCAGGCGTCCACGACGTTCTCGCCAAGTGCTACGGTTCCACCAACCCGGTGAACGTGGTGCGCGCGACCATTAACGGTCTCGCCGCCATGCAGTCTCCGGAGGATATTGCCGCCAAGCGTGGTATGTCCGTCGAAGAGCTCGCGGGGTAAGGCATCATGGCAACAGCAACGATCAAGGTTACCCAGACCCGTAGTACCATCGGCATTCTGGAAAAGCACAAGGCCACCATGCGTGGCTTGGGCTTACGTCGAATCGGTCACACGGTTGAGCTGGAAGACACCCCCGCCGTACGCGGTATGGTCAACAAGGTTAATTACCTTGTGCGTGTTGAGGGAGAGTAATCCATGAAACTCAATAGCCTGAGCCCGGCACCGGGCTCAAAGCACGCCGAGAAGCGCGTCGGCCGTGGCATCGGCTCCGGTCTGGGTAAGACTGGTGGCCGCGGCCATAAAGGCCAGAAGTCACGCTCCGGTGGTACGGTGAAGCCCGGTTTTGAAGGCGGTCAGATGCCGTTGCAGCGTCGTCTGCCGAAATATGGTTTCACCTCCATCAAGGCGCTGGCCTCTGAAGAGGTGCGCGTTGCGGAGTTGGCCAAGGTCGACGCTGATATCGTCGATTTGGATAGCCTGAAGAAAGCCAACGTACTCAAGGATAATACCCAGTACGCGAAGGTGATTCTCTCCGGTGAACTGAACAAAGCAGTGACGGTTCGCGGTCTCAAGGTCACCAAAGGTGCCCGTGGCGCGATCGAAGCTGCCGGTGGCAAGGTAGAGGACTAATGGCTAAGTCAGGAAACATGCCGGCCAGTGGAAGTGGTCTGAGTGAACTTTGGGCGCGTCTGCGTTTCGTGTTCATCGCCATCGTGGTGTACCGTATCGGTGCCCATATCCCGGTGCCTGGCATCAATCCTGACCAGCTCGCTGCCTTGTTCAGGGAAAATCAGGGCACCATTCTGGGCATGTTCAACATGTTTTCGGGTGGTGCACTGTCGCGCATGAGTATCTTTGCGCTGGGGATCATGCCGTATATCTCCGCGTCGATCATCATGCAGCTCCTGACGGCGGTCTCGCCTCAGCTGGAACAGCTGAAGAAAGAAGGTGAGGCTGGCCGGCGCAAGATCAACCAGTACACGCGCTACGGTACGGTGCTGCTGGCATTGATCCAGGCGACCGGCATGGCAGTCGGTCTGGTCGGACAGGGCGTCGCCTATAGCGGCGATCTCAGCTTCTACTTCACGGCGATCATGACGTTTGTCGCGGGGGCTGTGTTCCTGATGTGGCTGGGTGAGCAGATCACCGAAAAAGGTATCGGTAACGGCATTTCCCTTATCATCTTCGCGGGTATCGTTGCAGGTCTTCCTAATGCCATCGGTCAGTCGTTTACACTGGCGCGTAATGATGGTGCCTGGAATATTCTGCCGTTACTGGCGTTGACGGTCCTGGGGGTCGCGACTGTTGCATTCGTGGTCTTCATTGAGCGCGGTCAGCGCCGCATCAAGGTGAATTACCCGCGTCGTCAGGTAGGCAACAAGATGTATGCCGGACAGAGCAGTTATCTGCCGCTGAAGGTCAATATGGCCGGCGTCATTCCGCCGATCTTTGCCTCCAGTATCCTGCTGTTCCCGGCCTCGATCGGTCAGTGGATCGGTCAAGGGCAGAACATGGCTTGGCTGCAGGCGGTGTCACAGGCTCTCGGGCCAGGACAGCCGCTTTACATCTTGCTTTTCGCGGCGGCGGTGCTATTCTTCTGCTTCTTTTATACGGCGTTGGTCTTCAATCCCAAGGATGTGGCCGACAACCTGAAGAAGTCAGGTGCGTTCCTGCCGGGTATTCGCCCGGGTGAGCAAACAGCCCGCTATGTCGATAAGGTCATGACGCGTCTGACCCTTTTCGGCGCTTTATATATCACCGCAGTCTCTCTGATGCCACAGTTCCTCGTGGTGGCTTGGCAGGTGCCATTCTACTTTGGCGGCACTTCCTTGCTCATCGTGGTGGTGGTGGTCATGGACTTCATGGCCCAGGTGCAGTCTCATCTGATGTCGAATCAGTATGAATCGGTGATGAAAAAGTCCAACCTGAAAGGCTATGGCAGCGGCGGTATCCTGCGTTAAACGAGCCCCGCTAGGTTTTTTGGAGAGAACGATGAAAGTTCGAGCTTCCGTCAAGAAAATGTGCCGTAACTGCAAGATCATTCGGCGCAATGGCGCGGTCCGCGTTATCTGTAGCGAGCCGCGGCATAAGCAGCGCCAGGGTTGATCCTGCGCTGACGTAAAAGCGGGTGCAGTCATACCCCTTGTCTCCTCAGAGGCAAAGGGGTATGCTATTGCGCCCTTATAGACGACTAAACGAGCAAGCCGCTCAACATTCGGAGTAAGCTGATGGCCCGTATTGCAGGCGTCAATATCCCGGACAACAAGCATGCGGCGATCTCGCTGACCTACATCTTCGGGATTGGCCGTACACGTGCGCAGGAAATCTGCGTCGCTACCGGCATCGCACCGACCGCGAAAGTGCAGGAACTGTCCGCCGACGAGGTGGATACTCTGCGCAACGAAGTCGGCAAGTATACCGTTGAAGGCGACCTTCGCCGTGATACGACGCTTAACATCAAGCGTCTCATGGACTTGGGTTGCTATCGTGGTCTGCGCCATCGTCGTGGTCTTCCGCTGCGTGGTCAGCGTACCAAGACCAACGCGCGTACCCGTAAGGGACCGCGTAAGCCGATTCGCAAATAATACGCACGTTCTGGCGTTAAGACAGGAATAGACATCAACATGGCTAACCCGCGTAGTAACCGTAAAAAGGTGAAAAAGCAGGTAGTGGATGCGGTTGCCCACATCCATGCCTCTTTTAACAACACGATCGTGACGATCACAGACCGCCAGGGCAACGCCCTTTCTTGGGCAACTGCCGGTGGTTCGGGTTTTCGTGGTTCTCGCAAGAGCACCCCGTTCGCTGCTCAAGTGGCAAGCGAACGTGCAGCGACCGCTGCAGCCGAGTATGGTGTGAAAAACGTCGACGTGCTGGTCAAGGGCCCCGGTCCCGGCCGTGAATCCGCCGTGCGTGCGCTCAATGCTGCGGGTTTCCGCGTGCAGAGCATTACCGACGCGACGCCCGTTCCCCACAACGGCTGCCGTCCGCCGAAGAAACGCCGCGTTTAAGGAGACAGATTCATGGCACGTTATATTGGACCGAAGTGCAAACTGTCTCGTCGTGAAGGCACCGACCTCTTCTTGAAGAGCGGTGTCACTCCCTTCGAGAAAAAGTGCAAATCCGAGCAGATCCCGGGTGTCCACGGCCAGCGCCGTCAGCGTCTTTCCGACTACGGCTTGCAGCTTCGTGAGAAGCAGAAAGTGCGCCGCATGTATGGCGTACTTGAGAAGCAGTTCCGTAACTACTACAAGGAAGCGGCCCGCCTCAAGGGCGCGACCGGTGAGTTGTTGTTGCAGCTTCTCGAATCCCGACTGGACAATGTCGTCTACCGCATGGGCTTCGGCTCTACGCGCGCAGAGGCGCGTCAGCTGGTCAGCCACAAGGCAATTGCCGTGAATGGCCGTAGCGTCAACGTGGCTTCCTATCAGGTCAAGCCGGGTGACGTGGTGTCCGTTCGTGAAAAGGCCAAGAACCAGGCGCGTATTCAGAACGCCCTGGGCATCGCCGCCAATCGTGGCGATGTGGCTTGGATCGATATCGACTCCAAAAAGATGGAAGGCACTTTCAAGGCTGTCCCGGAACGCGGCGACCTGTCTGCCGACATCAACGAAAACCTGATCGTCGAGCTGTACTCGAAGTAATCATGCAGCCATTGCGTGATGCCGCCAGGCCCCATGCCAGGGCCTGGTTTCGAGTACCGAGTATCCGTTTGGCAGCCTGAAAGGTGTTCTTATGCAGCGTTCAGTGACAGAGTTTCTCCGTCCTCGCGACATCAAGGTCGAAGAGATCAACGCGAATCATGCGAAGATCGTGCTCGAACCGTTCGAGCGTGGTTTCGGCCATACCCTGGGGAATGCTCTGCGTCGCATCCTGCTGTCTTCCATGCCCGGTTGCGCTATTGTGGAAGCGGAGATTGAAGGCGTTTTACATGAGTATAGCGCCATCGAAGGCGTCCAAGAGGACGTCATCGAGATTCTCCTGAACCTCAAGGACGTCGCCGTCAAGATGCATGGCCGTGACGAAGTGGTTCTGACGCTGAGCAAGCAGGGGCCGAGTGTGGTGACTGCGGGCGATATCGCCGTCGACCACGATGTCGACGTCATCAACCCGGATCACGTTATCGCGCACCTCAACGACAGCGGCGAGCTGAAAATGCAGCTCAAGGTGGTTCGTGGTCGTGGCTACGAGCCGGCGGATACCCGTGCTTCCGAGGAAGACGAATCGCGTGCGATTGGTCGTCTCCAGTTGGATGCGACCTTCAGCCCGGTGCGTCGTGTGTCTTACTCCGTGGAAGCCGCGCGTGTCGAACAGCGAACCGATCTCGATAAGCTGATTATCGACTTGGAAACCGACGGCACCCTGGATCCGGAAGAGGCGATTCGCCGCAGCGCGACCATCCTGCAAGAGCAGCTGGGCGCGTTCGTCGATCTCGAAGCCGACAAGGAACAGGAAGTCGAAGAAGAAGAGGATCAGATCGATCCGATTCTACTGCGCCCCGTAGACGATCTCGAGTTGACCGTCCGCAGCGCCAACTGCTTGAAAGCCGAGAATATCTATTATATCGGTGATCTGATTCAGCGTACCGAAGTGGAGCTGTTGAAGACCCCGAACCTCGGCAAGAAATCCTTGAACGAGATAAAGGACGTTCTGGCAGCGCGCGGTCTTTCCCTCGGCATGCGGCTGGAAAACTGGCCGCCGGCGAGCCTGAAGGACGATAAGGCCTCTGCGTGAGCGCCGACTCGAGTCCCAGTTTGGTAAGGAATTTCAACCATGCGTCATCGTAAGAGTGGTCGTCACCTCAATCGTACGAGCTCGCATCGCCAGGCCATGTTCAAGAACATGTGCGTGTCGCTAGTCGAGCACGAAGTCATCAAGACTACCCTGCCCAAGGCCAAGGAGTTGCGTCGTCACGTCGAGCCGCTGATCACCCTGGCCAAGCAGGATAGCGTCGCCAACCGCCGTCTGGCCTTCAACCGTACCCGTTCCAAAGAAACGGTCGGTAAGCTCTTCAATGAGCTGGGCCCACGTTATGTCGAGCGTCCGGGCGGCTATGTGCGTATTCTCAAGTGCGGTTTCCGCGCCGGAGATAATGCGCCGATGGCTTATGTCGAGTTGGTCGACCGTCCGGTCGTGGAGGAAGCCGCCGAAGAGTGATCTTCGCTAGGCTTCGCCATCTCGGCACAATAAAGCCGGCCCCAAGGGGCCGGCTTTTCTATGCGCTGTACACAGCTAAGACCGAAAGTTAGGTCTCGGCAGTACTCGTTTCACGCGTCGTTTTGGAGATTGTGCGCTTGGCCAGAATTGGTTCGAGGAAGCGCCCGGTGTGCGAGACGTCCATCTTGGCGACCTGCTCCGGCGTACCCTCGGCGATGATGCGTCCCCCACCGGAGCCGCCCTCGGGCCCTAGGTCGATGAGCCAGTCGGCGGTCTTGATGACATCAAGATTGTGCTCGATGACCACGATGGTGTTGCCATGATCGCGTAGGCGGTGCAACACGCCGAGTAGTTGGCGGATGTCCTCGAAGTGCAGCCCGGTGGTGGGCTCATCGAGTATATACAGTGTCTTGCCGGTATCGCGCTTGGCTAACTCTCGGGCGAGCTTGACGCGCTGCGCCTCGCCGCCGGAGAGGGTTGTGGCGCTTTGTCCCAGGCGCACGTATGACAAGCCGACGTCCATCAGTGTTTGCAAGCGCCGGGCAAGGGCGGGGACCGGCGCAAAGAATTCCAGCGCTTCCTCGATGGTCATCTCCAGCACTTCATGGATATTTTTACCCTTGTACTGGATCTCCAGGGTCTCGCGGTTATAGCGCTTGCCCTTGCAGACATCGCAGGGAACATAAATGTCGGGCAGGAAGTGCATCTCGACCTTGATTAGCCCTTCGCCCTGGCACGCTTCGCAACGTCCGCCCTTGACGTTGAAGCTGAAGCGACCGAGCTTGTAGCCCCGCGAGCGGGCCTCCTGGGTGCCAGCGAAGAGCTCACGGATCGGTGTGAAAATCCCGGTATAGGTGGCCGGATTGGAACGCGGGGTCCGCCCGATCGGGCTCTGATCGATGTCGATGACCTTGTCGAGTAGCTCCAGCCCTTCGATACGCTCGTAAGGTGCGGGAGTGAGGCTCGTGGCGCGATTGAGCTCGCGTGTGGCGACCGGCATCAGCGTCGAATTGATCAGCGTTGACTTGCCCGAGCCGGACACACCGGTCACGCACACGAATAACCCAAGAGGCAGGTCGAGCGTGACGTCTTGCAGGTTGTTGCCGCTGGCACCGGTGAGATGCAGCATCTTCTCGGGGTTGCCTGGGATGCGGTATGGCGGAATCTCGATGCGTCGTTGATCCGACAGGTACTGGCCGGTCAGCGAGGCCTCGCATTGAGTTATTTGCTCCGGGGTGCCTTGGGCGACGATGCGTCCGCCATGTACGCCAGCGCCGGGGCCGATATCGAGCACATGGTCCGCCGCGCGGATTGCCTCCTCGTCGTGCTCGACGACAATGACCGTATTGCCGAGATCGCGAAGGCGCTCAAGTGTCTTGAGCAGCCGGTCGTTGTCGCGCTGGTGCAGGCCGATGGAAGGCTCATCAAGGATGTACATGACCCCGACCAGCCCTGCGCCGATCTGGCTGGCCAGGCGAATGCGCTGTGCCTCACCGCCGGATAGGGTGTCGGCGCTGCGTTCCAGGGTCAGGTAATCGAGCCCCACGTTGACCAGGAACTCGAGCCGCGAGTGGATCTCGTGAATGATCTTGACGGCGATTTCGCCCTTGCGGCCGGGCAGTTCCAGCGCCGCGAAGTAATCCCAGGCCTCGCCAATCGGCAATTGCGATACTTCGGGAAGCGGGCGCCCGTCGATGTACACATGGCGGGATTCCTGGCGCAACCGGGTGCCGTGGCAGGACGGACAGGCCCGCACCGCCAGGTGCTTGGACAGGTCCTCGCGTACCATGCTCGATTCGGTTTCGTGGTAGCGCCGTTCCATGTTGGGCAGCACGCCCTCGAAGGCATGTTCGCGGGTGACCTTGCGGCCCCGGTCGTTGACGTAGCTGAAGGCGATCTGGTCTTGTCCGCTGCCGTGCAACACCACGTCACGCTCATGTCGAGCGAGATCTTGCCAGGGCGTTTCCAGCGCGAAACGGTAGTGTTGGGCGACAGCCTGGAGTTGGCTGAAGTAATACACACTACGCCGATCCCAACCCTTGATGGCGCCTTCGGCCAGCGACAGCTCGGGATGGCTTATCAACTTGTGTGGATCGAAATACTGGCGTACCCCGAGGCCGTCGCAGGTTGGGCAGGCGCCGGCGGGATTGTTGAACGAGAACATGCGCGGCTCGAGTTCCGCGATGGAGTAACCGCACACTGGGCAGGCGAAGCGTGCCGAAAAGACGATATTGTCGCGTGCACCGTCCATGTCTTGAATGATGGCGATCCCATCGGCCAGGCCGAGCGCGGTTTCGAACGACTCGGCCAGTCGCTGGGCGAGCCCATCGCGGACCTTGATACGATCCACCACCACGCTGATGTCGTGCTTCTTGTTCTTGTCGAGCGGGCCCAGTTCATCAAGTTCCATGGCTTGACCGTCGACCATGGCGCGGACGTAGCCCTGAGCGCGCAGCTCAGCTAGTAGTTGCTGGTGCTCGCCCTTGCGGCCGCTGATGACCGGTGCCAGCAACATGAGCTTGCTACCTTCGGGCAGCCCGAGGACCTGATCGACCATCTGCGAGACCGTCTGTGCCTCGAGGTCGATGTCGTGCTCGGGGCAGCGAGGCGTCCCCGCACGGGCATAGAGCAGGCGCAGATAGTCGTGGATCTCGGTGATCGTGCCGACCGTCGAGCGCGGGTTGTGGGATGTCGACTTCTGCTCGATGGAAATCGCCGGCGAGAGTCCCTCGATATGGTCGACATCGGGTTTTTCCATCATCGACAGGAATTGGCGGGCGTAGGTGGAGAGAGATTCCACATAGCGTCGCTGCCCCTCGGCGTAGAGGGTGTCGAACGCCAACGATGATTTGCCGGAGCCGGACAAGCCGGTCACGACGATCAGCTTGTTGCGTGGTAGTTCGACGTCGATGTTCTGCAAATTGTGGGTGCGCGCACCCCTGACCAGAATTCTGTCCATGCCCACCTCGTGCCGGTTGCGCCGTGGCGGTGGCGCGGTCAAAGGATCGATTATAGAGGGTGGAGTGGAGTCCGGGCAAAGCGCGTCCTTTCCTTGACAGGCCGGCAGTCGGTAAAATGCGCTTGGTCGGCGTCTGCGCGCGTGCGAGACGCCGAGGTGTTGGTTCGTCACGGCCCCTGCGGCAAGGCCTCGTGGGCCGGTTTCGGTATCGAACGTTTCTTCTCTTCAACGACGCGACTCAATCATGTCTTCATCATTGCTTCACACCGAGCGGCGTGCCATTTTCGGCCTCGCCAGCTTATATGCGACGCGCATGCTCGGGCTTTTCATGGTATTGCCGGTCTTGGCACTGTATGCCGATGACCTGGATGGCGCGACCCCCTTGCTGGTGGGGATGGCGCTGGGCGGTTACGGCGTGACACAGGCGATTCTGCAAATCCCCTTCGGACTGCTGTCGGATCGGTTCGGTCGCAAGCTCATCATCAGCATCGGGCTTTTGTTGTTTCTGCTGGGCAGTGTGGTCGCCGCCCAAGCGACGTCGATAGGCTGGGTGATCGCCGGGCGCTGCCTGCAAGGCAGTGGCGCGGTCGCTGGTGCGATCATGGCACTGCTGGCCGATCAGACCCGGGAAGAGGTGCGTACGGCGGCGATGGCGACCATTGGCCTGTCGATCGGCATTGCATTTGGCGTGGCGATGGTCGTAGGTCCCCTGGTTGCCGATCCTTTCGGTTTGGCCGGCGTGTTCTGGTTCACGGCCGTGCTCGCGGCGGTGGGGCTGCTGGTACTATGGCGGTTGGTGCCGCGGGCGCCACGCCTGGTGTCGCATCGTGATGTAGGGCTCGACCGCACTCAACTGCGCGGAATGCTGGCGCGGCGTGATCTGCTGCGCCTGGATTTCTCGATCTTCGCCCTGCACGCCATCCTGACCGCCTGTTTCGTGGCTGTGCCGTTTCGTCTGGAAGCCTTGGGCATTGCGCCGGCGCATCATGGCTGGGTGTATCTGCCGATCATGGCGCTGGCCTTCGTGGCCATGGTGCCGCTGGTGATCGTGGCCGAGAAGTACCGCAAGATGAAGCCGATCTTCATCGGTGCCGTGGCGTGGTTGACGCTGTGCCTGGCCGGACTGGTGGAGTTTTCCGATGGGCGCTGGGCGTTGTTCTCGCTGCTCTGGGGCTTCTTCGTGGCCTTCAACTTGTTGGAAGCCACGCTGCCGTCGATGATCAGCAAGCTGGCCCCGGCAGGCGCCAAGGGCACGGCGATGGGCGTGTACTCCACCAGCCAGTTTCTGGGCGCTTTCCTGGGCGGAACGGCCGGGGGCTTCCTCTCCCAGCATTTCGGCCTGGATGCGGTCTTTCTGGGCGCGACGTTACTGGGTGCGGTATGGTTGGCGATTGTCTGGAAGATGCCGGCCCCCCGCCATCTCTCGAGCGAGATCGTCGCCCTGGACGAGCACTCGATGGGCACGATGGATACACTGATGGAGCGATTCGCCGCCGTGGCCGGCGTCGAGGATGTCATGGTGGTGCCCGACGAGCGTGTCGCCTACCTCAAGGTCGACCGTCAGCGGCTGGACGCCGAGGCGTTAGAGCGCGTCCTCGGATCCCAGCGAGATCACAAGAGCGCCTGATAACGGGCGCTGTACTATTTCAAGGAGACTCACATGGCGCGCGGCGTGAACAAGGTCATCCTGATCGGCAATCTCGGTCAGGATCCAGAAGTCCGCTTCTTACCTTCCGGTAATCCGGTGTGCAATCTACGCATCGCGACCACCGACACCTGGACCGACCGTCAAAGCGGTCAGCGCCAGGAGCGTACCGAATGGCATACGGTGGTGATGTTCAACAAGCTGGCAGAAATCGCCCAGCAGTATGTGAAGAAAGGCTCGCGTATCTATATCGAGGGCCGCCTGCAGACACGCAAGTGGCAGGGTCAGGATGGGCAGGATCGGTATTCCACCGAGATCGTCGCCAACGACATGCAGATGCTCGATTCGCGCAGTGGCCAAGGTGGCGGCGACTACGCTCAGCCCTCGCAAAATGCGCCTCAGCAAGGTATGGGGCAAGGCGCCGCGGCGCAGCAGGGCGGCTACGGCCAGCCACAAGGTGGCCCGCCCCCGCAGCAGCAGGCACCTCAGCAACAGCCGCCCCAGCAGGGTGGGCAGCAAGGTAATTATGGCGCCCCCAATCCCGGCAATTTCGATGACTTCGACGACGAGATCCCGTTCTAGCGCCGGCGAAGTAGTGAATCGATAGTCGCTTGTAAAGCCCCGTGTAGCGGGGCTTTTTCTGTAGCTGGATTGCCAATCCCAAGTCGGTAGCTTCTAAGGCTTGAGTCCTAGGCGTTTGGCCAGGCGGTGAAGGTTGCCGCTGTCCGTGCGCAGCGTTCGCGCGGTAGCGGCCCAGTTGCCGTCGTGCGCCTCCAGTGCGTGGGCGATATGCTGGCGCTGGAAGGCTTCGACGGCTTCGCGTAGCGGCGCCGGGGGAGCGGGGCGTGCCTCGGGTGCTGACGGTTCGGGAGGCGCGGTGTCGTCGGCGGACGTCGTTGGCAGTTCCAAGTGGTGCGCGGCGATGCGGACCACGGCGTTGCGACGCGCGCTCTGTCTGGTGGGTGACTGTTCGCCGAAGGCGCGAAGCGCGGCACGCCCCAGGGTGTGCTCCAGTTCGCGAATGTTCCCCGGCCACGACCAGGCCAGCAGGGCATGTTCGGCCGCGAGGTCGAGGCGCAGGTTGGCGAGTCCCAGGCGAATGCGGTTGTCCTCCAGGAAACCACCGGCCAGCAGTGGCACGTCCTCGCGACGTTCCCGCAGGGGCGGCACCTGCAAGGGGAAGACGCTCAAGCGGTGATAGAGGTCTTCACGGAAGCGCCCGGCGGCTACTTCCTGGCTCAGGTCGCGGTTGGTGACCGCGACCAGGCGCACGTTGACGCGCTGCGGGGTCTCGCTGCCCAGTAGCTGAATCTCGCCTTCCTGCAGTACGCGTAATAGCTTGGGTTGCATGGCTAACGGAAGCTCGCCGATTTCATCGAGCATCAGCGTGCCCTCATGGGCCATGGCGAAATGGCCGCGATGATCGCGGACGGCGCCGGAAAACGCACCGCGTCGGTGGCCGAACAGTTCACTTTCAATCAGTGACTCTGGCAGGGCCGCGCAATTGACACGTACCAGCGGCCCCTCACAACGTGTGGAAAGCGCATGCACGCGGCGGGCGATACGCTCCTTGCCGACCCCGGTCTCGCCATGCAGCAGCACGCTCATGTCGGTGGGCGCCACCAGGGCGAGACTTTCTTCCAGCCGCCGCATGGCAGGACTCTGCCAATCGGGCGTGCTGTTACGCGGTGCGTCCTGATCGGTGAAGTGCTGGTCGAGTGCCTGATTGAGGCGCGAACGGGTATCGCTGAGCTGCTGCGCGAGACGCAGGCAGGTGGCCAGCAGGCCTGCTGCGGCCAACAGCTCGTCATCGTCGATGGCGGCCAGGCAGCCGGGTGTCAGTGCATCCAGCGTCAGCATGCCGAGCAGCCGGTCGCCGTCGCGCAGGGCCACGCCCATGCAGTCATGCACATGGCTCAGGCTGTCGTCGAGCAGGCCATCGAAGGGGTCGGGCAGTGACGAGTCGAGTGGGAAGCGGCACACGCCGGGATGCGCGGCGATTGCGGCTAGGCGTGGGTGCGTGGTCAAGCTGAAGCGCCGCCCGCGGACTTCGTCGTCGAGGCCTAGCACGGCGACGGGCTGCAGACCATCGTCATAGGCGACCATCAGCGTACTGGCATCAGCGGGATAATCGCCGACCAGTGCGGCGAGCAACTGTGCCCAGCGCTCGGGCAGGGTGTCGCTGGCACGCCCGGCGCTGAGGTCGGCGAGCAGGCCGCGCAAGGTATTCAGGAATGCTGTCATTTATACATAGTTTCCAAGAAAATTGTCATAACGACACGTATAAATGAATGTTATTTTGACACTTGCGATGGCAAAGGCAAGGGTTCGCCCTTCACCGGGTCACATCTTGAAGTACGCTGGAAGCGGCCACTACGCGGCCTTGCCGGCACTGGTGTGGCGCAGTGTCGCGGGCGTGGCGAAACGGACCGAGTTGGCACTCCGATTGCGATAGCACAGGCACACACTGTGCACGCTAATCGCAAGGAGACATCATGCTGACATCCGCCCAGGAATCCGTAATCGCCGCCACGACGCCGGTAGTCGCCGAACACATCGAGGTCATCGCCAAGCGCTTCTACCCGTTGATGTTCGCGCGTTACCCTGAGGTCAAGACGCTGTTCAACGCCGCGCACCAGCAAAGCGGTGGGCAGCCGCGCGCGCTGGCGGGCGCCGTTGTCGCCTATGTACAACTGCGCCATGAGCCGGCACGTCTTGACGAGGTGCTGGGCATTGTCGTCGACAAGCATGTCTCGCTGGGAATCCGCCCCGAGCATTATCCAGTCGTCGGCGAATGCCTGATGGCGGCGATCGGGGAGGTGCTGGGCGAGGCGGTGACGGAAGAGGTCGCCGATGCCTGGAGCGCGCTTTACGAGGAACTGGCCGGGCTTCTGATCGAGAAGGAGGCACGCCGTTATCACGACTTTGCCGCCCAGCCTGGTGGCTGGGACGGCACCCGCGCGTTTCGTATCGTCGCCAAGCACCCCGAGAGCGCTGTCATTACCTCCTTCGAACTGGCGCCGGTGGATGGCGGTGCGGTCGCCGCGCATCGTCCGGGGCAGTATATTGGCCTCAAGCTGACCATCGATGGCGAAACGGTGCATCGCCACTACAGCCTCTCGGCGGCGCCCAATGGCCGAACCTACCGGATCTCCATCAAGCGCGAAGAAGGTGGCAAGGTCAGCCGTCATTTTCATGAGCGTCTGGCAGTGGGCGATACTCTTGAGCTACTGCCGCCAGCGGGGCATCTGATCCTGGTCGCAGGCGACGCGCCGGTGGTGCTGATCAGCGGCGGCGTGGGGCAGACGCCGATGCTGCCGTTGGCACGGCAGGCGCTCGAGGAAGGACGTCGGGTCGTCTACCTGCATGCGGCGCGCGATGGCGCAGTGCATGCCTTTGCCGACGAATTGGCCGGCCTGCGCGAGATGTATCCGGCATTGCTGCGGGTGATCACTGTTTATTCGCAACCACGCACGGGGGATTCCCCCGATCACGTTGGCCGCGTGGGTGCCGCGCTGCTGGCAGATTACGTCCCGCTTGACGCGCAGTGCTACACGGTGGGGCCGGCGGACTTCATGCGCGGCGTCGATGCGGCGCTGGAGGCGCTCGGAATCGAGACTGAACAACGCCATCATGAATTCTTTGGACCTGCCGAGTCGTTGGCAGGTGTTGCCTGAGACGTCGCATCACTGACCCGAACGCCACGCCATTCGGCGTGGCGTTTTGCGTGGCGCGTCAGGCATGGCGTGCAGTGCCTGACGGGTGCTGTTATCGAGGGATAAGCGCCGAGGCGGCCCCGGCGCTTATCCGATCAGGATTGGTGATGAATATTAGCGGGTCTCGTTGAGCACTGCCTCGGGAAAGTGCCGACGCAGGATCTGGTTCTGAAACGCATCCACGAAGCGGCTGTTGATGATGATGATGAAGCGCTCGAAGGGCGCTCCGGCATCTTCCTGGTGGATGCTATCCACGCTGTGGAAGAGGCGGTCGTCACGCAGGTGTAGGATATCTCCCGGGGCGAGGACTGTGTCGGCCACGGGAGCAGTGCCCGCCTTGTCGGCAAAGAGATGGTTATCGCCCCCGGCGACATTGTGGCGGCTTAACACCAGGATGCTCAGCGCCTTGCAGCCGTCGGCATGAATTCCTTGGCCCTGCAGAGGATCGATCATGCCTTCGCCACGCACGCCGGTTATCTGCATCAGGATGGGCTCGTTGGGCTTCAGATCCCAGAGTCGCGCCCAGGCACGCACGAAGGCCTTCACGTCCGGCCGGGCCATGAATGCCGGCGTCAGTGGCTCATAGTAGCGCAGGCGGTCCGCCATGCTCTCGGCATCATTGAAGGCACCGCCCTGAGCCATTGGGCAATGGCCCATATCGACGACGGCGTCACGTTCATCCAGCGTCAGCCAGGACATGCGTTTCCAGCGACGGTTGACATAGGGATCTCGGGGCAGGTCGGCGGTGAATGCCTGCCAGGCCTCGAGATCAATCCGAGAGCGCACCTCGGTCCTGGCCCAGTCCTGCTGTTGCAGGGCGTTGATAATCTCTGGTGACCAGTAGTCGGCGAGCGGGTCGGAAGGTATGGTGCTGGAATTGAAGCCATACTTGAGGGTGTCGAGTTTCATGAGATTTTCTCCATTAGAGTGTGGGGCGAGATTGCCCAAGGGTTGCACGGGATCGTCCGAGCAACCCTCGGAAAGGAGAATATCTGCCGCTAAATGTCAAAAAACGTATAAAACCTGTCATATTGATTTGACTTTGATCACACTTCGTGACGCTGGGTGGCAACGTCAGGCCGAGCCTGGCTGCCGTGTCGCTGAATTTCTGTGTATGCCTTTAGGATGAGAGGATCGAGGTGGTGCAAGGGGACCATCTGGCCTAATGGTGCGAGCAACAGCACCTTTCGATGATGGATAAAGTGGATGAGCGGTCACGATTTCGTTTTCCGACGCTGGTTAGTGCGTCGGTGGCAACAGGTCCGGGCGAGATGGTTAGACGCCCATAGCGATAGCGTTCGGAGCGATATCGAACTCGTGCGCCGCCAGTATTTGGTGAGCGAACAGCGTTTCCGAGCTCTACTGGAGAGCCTGCCCAGGGTGGCGGTCCAGGGCTATGACCGCGAGCGCCGCGTGATCTATTGGAACGAGGCCAGCGCCCGGCTCTACGGCTATGGCGCCGAGGAAGCGCAGGGCCGATTGCTGGAAGAACTGATCATCCCGGAGTCCATGCGTGCACCGGTGGTTCAAGCGCATCAGGCTTGGGTGAGGGATGGGGTCGAGATTCCGCCGGAAGAGCTTGAGCTTCAGCACAAGAGTGGTGAGCTGGTCCCGGTCTTCTCCCACCATGTCATGCTCGGCGAGCACACCGAGGAGCCACTAATGTTCTGTGTCGACGTGGACCTCTCGGATCAGAAGCGGGCGCACCGCGAGCTGGACTTCGCCACGCGCTTCGATGCACTGACGCGTCTGCCCAACCGCCAGACCTTCGAAGCGCAGTTGGACGAGGTCATCATCTCTTGTCGTCGACAGAGTGCCGGGATGATGTTGGTCTATCTGGATGTCGATGACTTCGTGGCGGTCAACGATGTCCTTGGCTATGAGCAGGGCGACCGGCTGCTGATCGAGTTGACTCGGCGGCTGAATCAGGTGACGAGGGCGTCAGATATCATATCGCGCCTCTCTGGCGACGAGTTCGTGATCGCCTTCCCGATGTTTCAGCGCAAGGAAGTGCTCCTGCAACTGGTCCACAAGCTCCAACAGGTACTTCGCCCTCCTTTCCTGATGGATGGTGCTCAGCATCAGGTGACGGCCTGTCTGGGGATTAGCCTCTATCCGGACAACGGTGAAACGGCCCGCGAGCTAATCCATAACGCCGACGTGGCCAAGAACCGGGCCAAGCTGGATGGCCACGGTAGCGTGTGGTTCTTCGACCAGAAGCTCCATGACGAGCTGCTCTACCAGCACCGCCTCGTTGACCGCCTGTCGCAGGCCCTGGACAGTGAAGAACTCTCGCTGCACTACCAGCCTCAGGTGTCTGCCGCGAGCGGGCGTATCGAGAATCTCGAGGCGCTGCTCCGCTGGCAGCCGGCGGAGGGGCCGCCGATCTCACCGGCCGAGTTCATTCCGCTTGCTGAGCGTTCTGGCCTGATTCACCGTCTCGGTGATTGGGTCATGGAAACCGCCTGCCAACAGCGGGCGCTGTGGAAGAATGCTGGCCTGGCCATCGAACGCATCGATATCAATGTCTCCGGCCGGCAGTTGAGTCGGCCCGATATCTTCCAGCGCTTCGAAGACTGTCTGGCGCGCCATGGCCTGGGCCCTCGTGATATAGGACTGGAGCTCACTGAGAATGTGCTCATCGAGGCCGACGGCCGTATCCTGGAGGGTTTGCGCCGGCTCCATGGCCTGGGCTTTCGTATCGCCATCGATGATTTCGGCACCGGCTATTCGTCGCTGAGTTACCTCAAGCACTTTCCGGTCACGGCTCTCAAGATCGATCGAACCTTCGTGCGGGATGCCCCGGATCAGCCAGAGGATCGCGCGATCATGGAGGCCGCGATCTTCATCGGTCACCGCCTGGGTCTGGAGGTCGTGGCCGAGGGGGTCGAGAACCGTGAGCAGCTCGAGCTGATCCGGGAGATGCGCTGCGACCTGGTCCAGGGGTTCTATTTCTTCCGCCCTATGCCTGCTCTGGAAATGGAGCGCGTGCTGGGCGGCCTGGTAACGGGGCATCCCGGGGGCTCGGGCTGAGTCCACCGTCCGCTTGGCGTAGAATGTAAGTCTGCGGATCACCACGGCGGCAGGACATCTCCGTGCGCAGTCTGTCGGTGGCAATGAAGATGACAGGCAATGCGGTGATGGGTGAATATGAGGCCCTGGCGCCGGGGTGGGCGACGAATCGAGGAGACGAACATGCGAAAGGAGAGGCCGTGAAGCTGTTGCTGGCGGGTGCGGGACATTGCTTGAGCCTGGCGCTGGCGCGCGAGGCCAATCGGCGTCGCGACACCCAACTGACCATCGCTGAGGGGACACGGGTTACGGCGGAAACCTTGGCCGAGGCCCGGCCCGATGCACTGGTGGTGCCGCCGTTATCGGCGCCATCGCGCCTGGCGCCGGCCGAGGTCATGGCGCATGTCGAGGCGGTCGATGCCAATCTCGAGTTATGTCGTGAGTATGACTTGCCATTGATCTGGTGTGTGTCCGATGAGCTCTATGAAGAGGGCGGCGACGGGCCGCTCGATGAGCATGTCATTCCCGCGCCGCGTGATGACAGCCTGAAACGCTTGATCGCCACCGGCGATCGGGTGCGTCAGTACCTGCCCAAGCACCTCATCGTGCGGTTGGGGCCGCTGTTCGCGCTCGATGGCGCGCATGCATGGTTGCCCGAATTGCTCGATACGCTGCTGACGGGTGACGAAGTGCGGGCCGCTGAAGACATCATCCTTTGTCCGACCTCCGTGGATGCGGTGGCTATGGCGTTGATCGGCATGATGCAGCAGCAAGGCTGTGGCGCCGATGCCTGGGGAGCCTACCACCTGGCGGGCACCGAGCCGGTCAGCCCTTACACCTTCGCTTCCGTCGTACGTACTCAGTTGGGAACACACCTGGAGCGTCAGGAACGCGACGCCACACTGGGAGCGTTGCATGCCTTGCGCCATCATCACGACCATCCGCTGCGGCGAGTTTTGAACTGTCGCCGCGTGTTGGATGTTTTCGGTATTCATCAAAAGCCCTGGCGGCTCGAACTGAGTCGCATGCTGGATGCTTGGTGCCTATTGCATGACAAGGAGTCGGCAACGTGAAGGTATTACGCAGTCTTGTCTTTTATGCCGGCTATTTTCTGGCGCTGCTGATCAGCGGGCTGGTATTGCTGCCGCTCGCGCCGTTTGTGCCTTTGTTTACGCGTTTTCGACTACTCAATCTTTACAACCGTTTCATCGTGGGGTGGTTTGCCGTGTCCTGCGGCGTACGTTATCACGTGAGTGGGCGTGATAACGTGCCCGAGGGGCCATGCGTGGTGCTCGCCAATCATCAGAGCGAGTGGGAGACGCTGTTCCTGCAACTGATCAAGGTGCCGGTGTGCACAGTACTCAAGCGTGAGTTGCTCAAGCTGCCGGTCTTCGGCTGGGGGTTACGCTTGATCAAGCCCATTGCGTTGGACCGCTCGCGGCCGTCCAGGGCCATGCGCATGGTGCTCGAGCAGGGCAAGCAGCGCTTGTCCGAGGGGCTGTCGGTACTGATCTTTCCCGAGGGCACTCGCGTGCCACCAGGGCAGCGGCGGCGTTACAACAAGAGCGGAGTGGTCATCGCTTGTCGTGCCGGTGTTCCGGTGCTGCCCGTGGCCCACAATGCCGGCGAACACTGGCCGGGGCGGCATTGGGTCAAGAAGCCCGGAGATGTGCACGTGGTGGTCGGTGAGCCGATCGCAACGCAGGGGCGTTCCACCGACGAGGTTCTGGTCGAGGTCGAGCGTTGGATCGAGGCGCAGCTCCGCGAAATCTCGGCGGTACCTCGGCCCGCTGAGGAGGATGAAGCCAGCAAGGTGCCGGCCTGAACCGCTGTCGATAGAGGGTATGCCAGCATGCAAAAGGGGCGTCTCTCGCGAGACGCCCCTTTTTCCGTGTTACCGGGAAATACACGGCGCGGAGGTCGCGCGTCTAGTCCCGGTAGCGCTGCAGTACCAGGCAGGCGTTGGTACCACCGAACCCGAAGCTATTGGACAACACGCGCTCGATGGCCGCATCGTCGCGGCGCTGGTCGACGATATCGAAGCCTTGGGCAGCATCGTCTAGCTCGCTGATGTTGGCCGAAGCGGCAATGAAGGAATGCTCCATCATCAACAACGAGTAGATGGTCTCCTGCACGCCGGTGGCGCCCAGCGAATGCCCGGTCAATGACTTGGTGGAGCTCATCGCCGGTGTGGTATCGCCGAATACCTCACGAATCGCCTTGAGTTCGGCGATATCGCCCACCGGCGTGGAGGTGCCGTGGGTGTTGATATAGTCGATTGGGCCGTCGACGGTCGCCATGGCTTGCCGCATGCAGCGCGCGGCTCCCTCGCCGGAGGGCGCGACCATGTCATAGCCATCGGAAGTGGCGCCATAGCCGACGATTTCGGCATAGATCTTGGCGCCACGCGCCTTGGCGTGCTCCAGCTCTTCGATCACCAGCATGCCGCCACCACCGGCGATGATGAAACCATCGCGCGAGGCGTCATAGGGACGCGAGGCGGTTTCGGGCGCGTCGTTATAGCTGGTCGAGAGCGCGCCCATGGCATCGAACAGGCAGGACAGCGTCCAGTGCTCCTCCTCGCCGCCACCGGCGAAGACCATGTCCTGCTTGCCGAGCTGGATCTGCTCGACGGCGCTGCCGATGCAGTGTGCCGAGGTAGCACAGGCCGAGGAGATAGAGTAGTTGACGCCCTTGATCTTGAACGGCGTGGCCAGACAGGCGGAAACCGTACTGCCCATGGTCCGCGTGACCCGGTAGGGGCCGACGCGACGCAAGCCTTTTTCGCGCAGCACGTCGGCGGCTTCGACCTGGTTGGCGCTGGATGCGCCGCCGGAGCCGGCAATCAAGCCGGTACGCTCGTTGGAGATGTCGCTGTCGTCGAGACCGGCATCGCGAATCGCCTGCTCCATCGAGACATAGGCGAATGCGGCGGCATCGCCCATGAAACGGCGCAGCTTGCGGTCGACCAGAGTGTCGAGGTCGATGTCGACCACACCGGCCACATGGCTGCGGAAACCGCGCTCGGCGTATTCGTCTTTGTACCGGATGCCCGAGCGCCCGCTGCGCAGTGCATCCAGTACCTGTTGCTGGTCGTTGCCCAGGCAGGACACGATGCCCAGGCCGGTGACTACCACTCGTCGCATGGAAGCCTCCTGATCAGAAATTCGCGGTGGAGGTAAACAAGCCAACGCGTAAATCGTTGGCCTGATAGATATCGCGACCGTCGACCGAAACGGTGCCGTCGGCAATTCCCAGTATCAACCGCCGGGTAATGATCCGCTTGAGGTTGATCCGGTAGGTGACCTTATCGGCGTTCGGCATTATCTGGCCCGAGAACTTGACCTCGCCGCAGCCCAAGGCGCGACCGCGCCCGGGGTGGCCCAGCCAGCCGAGGTAGAAGCCGACCAGTTGCCACATGGCATCCAGGCCCAGACAACCGGGCATGACCGGGTCGCCGGGGAAGTGGCAGTCGAAGAACCACAGGTCGGGGTGGATATCCAGTTCGGCGATCAGTTCGCCCTTGTCGTACTCGCCTCCGCCCTCCTGGATCTGCGTGATGCGGTCGAGCATCAGCATATTGGGGGCTGGCAGCTGGGCGTTGCCCGGGCCGAACAACTCGCCCTGGCTGCATGCCAGCAGTTCTTCGTAGCTGAAAGAATGTTGCTTGGTCACTGAGTCTTTCCGAGAGTCGAAATTGTGGTGCGTCGCAGAGCACGGACACCCTAGTCTACTAACAGTGCCGGATGAATGCACGCTGGGCCAGCCTACCGGGCGGACGCGGCCGGTGCAATCCGCTCATGGGCGCGGGTTGCGCCGGTTGCAAGAGAAGGGGCATGATGCCTGCACTTTACTGAACCTCCATTGCTTGAGCCGATACACGCCATGTGGTCAGCCTTCACGCTTAACCGTCCCCTGATCTGGACGGGCATTGCCGCCATGGCCTCCATGTGCCTTCTGCCGACGCTGATATTGCGGTTGGCGGCCTTGGTGGTGGTGATCATCGGTGGGGTGGACGCCTGGCGGCAGATCCGCTTGGAAGCCAGCCGGCGTCGACTAACCGAAGCCGCCCTGATGCTGTCTCCCGATGGCGTGTTGATCGCGAATGCCCGCAATCGCATCGAGACGGTCAATCCGGCCTTTACGCAGATCACGGGGTATAGCGAAGAGGAAATACGCGGCCTCGATCCATCGGTACTTTCCTCGGGACGCCACGACAAGGCTTTCTACGAACGCTATTGGCAAACGCTCAACGCCACTGGCCAGTGGGAAGGTGAAGTCTGGAATCAGCGCAAACACGGCGATGAATTTCCCGAATGGCTCCGGGTCCGCACCGTCACTGATACCAAGGGACACGTCACGAATTACGTGGGCTTGTTCACCGATATCAGTCGGCACAAGGCGCGCGAGCAGGACCTGCAGCGTATCGGCTTCGAGGATCCGTTGACCGGCTTGCCCAACCGCCGGCGTCTGCATGACCTGCTGGCCTCGCGCTTGCAACGTTTGCGGGCCGGCGAAGAACTGGACATTGCGCTGATCGACATCGATGGCTTCAAGGCGGTTAACGATGCCATGGGCGTCGACAAGGGCGACCGCCTGCTGTCGCGCTTCGGGCAGCGCCTTGCAGCTTTCGTTGCCGGGGGCGTAGTGGGTCGCCTGGGCGGTGACGAATTCATGGTCATTCGCACCACGACCTTCGACGATCACGAGCATTGGGTGGGTGAGTTGCGCGGGCATCTCAGTGAGCCGTTCGAAATCGATGACAAACCCCTGCGCCTGGGGCTGACCATCGGCAGTTGTCGCGCCCCCGACGACGGGCGCAATTCCAGTGTCTTGTTCCAGCGCCTGGAGTCAGCGCTCTACGCCGCCAAGCGCCACGGGCGTAACCATAGCCAACGCTTCCGTCCCTCGCTGGAAGTCGCGGGGGATCCTCAACTCGAGTTGCTCAATGAACTACGCCAGGCTCTGGCGCACGGCACGCAACTCGAACTCTTCTATCAGGCACAGTACTACCTCGACGACGAGCGACTGGCCGGCATGGAAGCCCTGCTGCGCTGGTATCATCCCACGCATGGCATGATCTCGCCGGGCACGTTCATCCCCCTGGCCGAGCGCCACGGACTGATGACAGCGCTGGGCGACTGGGTGATCGATCACGCCTGCGCGCAGTTGTCGACCTGGCGTCAGCAAGAACTATCGTTCGTGCCGGTATGGATCAACATCTCGGCGGTGCAGCTAATTCAGGGCGATCTCGAGGCGCGGCTGTCGTCCAGCTTGGCCAAGCACAACGTCCCCTCAACCATGCTGGGCTTGGAGCTGACCGAGTCGGTGTTGCTAGACGAGCGCGCGGGGGATATCTCGGCACGCCTGGTCGCGCTGCGTGACAAGGGACATCCGATCGCCATCGACGATTTCGGTACCGGCTACTCGTCGATGGCTTATCTCAAGCAGTTGCCGGTGGATAAACTCAAGCTCGACCGTGCTTTCGTGCGCGCCCTGCCTGACGATAGCGCCGATGCCGCGATCACTTCGGCGGTGCTCGCCATGGCGCGTGGGTTGGGGCTGGACGTGGTCGCTGAGGGTGTGGAAACCGAGGCGCAGCGGGACTACTTGCGTGATCAGGGCTGTGCCATGGTGCAAGGCTTCCTCTATGCCCGCCCCGAACGGGTCACCGATGTCGAGAAGCGGCTCAAAGGCGATCCCGAGATGTCGCTGCCCTGAGCGCCAGCCACCCGCATAGACTGCCCCAGAGCACGGCCTGCACCACCACGGCCCAAGGCGCCAGTTCGACATCGTCGGCTAGGCGCGCGCCCCCCAGGTAGGAACTTGGCCCCCCGAGCGCCCCGCCTAGCATCGCCAGCCGAGGATGCTGCCATAGCCAGGCGAGTGAATGATGAATCGTGGTCGCGAACAGCGGCCAGAGAAGCCACAGCCAGATCGGTAGCCCCGAGGCATCGGCAAAGCGTAAACCGCCGAGCAGCGTCAATGTGCCGTCCACGCCAGCGCCCAGCAGCGCGAACCCCGCCAGCCAGCGCCACTCTCTCGGCATACCCAGCCACCGCAAATGGCATGCCACGATCACCACGACCGTCGGCAACGCCCAGGGAGTACCGCCCAGCACGCAGGCCAGCCAACCAGCCTGAAACGCGAGTGCGTTTATAACCTTGCCAAGCATGGGATCAAGGCGCTCCGGTAAGCGGCGCGCGCCGATTGCCGGGTTTGGCCAGCAGCCACTGTGAGGTGCCGATGGTGCGCTCGCGGAAGCCACCTTCGCAGTAGCACAGGTAATAACGCCACATGCGGATGAAGCGTTCGTCATAGCCAAGCGCTCGAATGTGCTCGAGGCGGGCCTCGAAGCGCTGGCGCCACTCGCAAAGCGTGCGCGCATAATGGGCCCCGATCTCGTCCAGGGCGAGTACATTGAGTTGCGTGCGCCGCGCGATACTTTCCAGCATCGCCTGGTGGGAAGGCAGGAAACCGCCAGGAAAAATGTAGCGCTTGATGAAGTCGACCTCGCGCTTGGCTGCTTCATAGCGTTGATCGCGAATGGTGATGGCCTGAATCAGCGCCAGGCCGTCGTCGTCGAGTAAGCGGTCGACGGTGGCTAGATAAGTGGCCAGGTACTGATGTCCCACTGCCTCGATCATTTCCACCGAGACAAGGCGATCATAGCGCCCTTCGAGATCGCGATAATCGCGCTTGAGCAGGGTGATACGATCCTCGAGACCGGCTTCGCGGATGCGTTGTGCGGTATGCGCGTACTGCTCCTCGGAAATGGTCGTGGTGGTGACGTGGCAGCCTCGGGTGCGCGCCGCGTACAGTGCCAGCCCGCCCCAACCGGTGCCAATCTCCAGCAGGTGATGTTCGGGGCCGATGTCCAGCTTGTCGAGAATGAGCTCCAGCTTGTATGTTGAGGCGTCTTCCAGGCTGGCGTCGGAGCGTGGAAAGATGGCGCTGGAGTAAAGCCAGTGCTCGCGATCGAGGAATGTCTCGAAGAGGGCATTGCCGAGGTCGTAATGCGCGGCGACATGACGCCGGGCACGACCAGTGGTATTGCGTTGCAAGGCCTGAAGCGCGCTGAGCACGCCGTGCGCCAGCCGTGCGGGGCCCTTCTCCAGGCGCTCGTTGACGTGCTCCAGGTTGCGCGCGAGCAAGCGAATTAGCGCGACCAGGTCGTCACAGTGCCAGTCACCGTCCATGTAGGTTTCCCCGGCCGCGACGCTGCCACCCAGCGCGATGCGCCGCCAGACTCGGTCGTGATGTATCCGCAGGCGTACCGTGAGGGGGCCACCTCGGCCAAGGCGATGCGTGCCTCCGGCTTCCTCGACGATCAGTACGCCGCCCTCGAGGGTCGATAGCTGGCGCAGCAGGCGTGGCTTGAGCCAACGTGCCACGCGCGTGTCGAGCGTGCTGGCAGGTGTCTTGGTGGCGGAACGGGTCGTCGTCACGGGCGTGTCTCCTCGCCACGAGAATGTGAAAAGAGCGGCACGCGCTTTAGCCACAGGCGCAATGCCTCGAAATGAATGCCGGCCAGCGTCTTGAGACTCATCCAAGGGGCTCGCGCCAGGGCGGCAAGCCACGCGCGCCGCCCCGCCGGCGCGAAATGTAGGCTCAGCGTGGCGTCGAAATGTCGCGTGTCCTCGCGCCATGCCTCCATGTGCATCAGCAGGTGCTCGTCCGGCGTGTTGAAGCGCCAGCGATAGCGCATGTCCATAGGGTTGAACGGCGAGACATGCAGTGCCTTGTCGAAATGGGCGGCATGGGTATGGCGTGTCGGCGTCACCAGATAGGCATAGACGTGGCGTTCCCGCCACGGCGTGTTGGTGACCTCGCCGAGGATGGCGCACAGGCGTTCGTCGTGGTCGTAGGCGTAATACAGCGTGATGGGATTGAAGAGCACGCCACACAGGCGCAGCTGGGTCAGCATGCGAACGGGACCCTCGGGCACCGCTTCGCCCAGCTCATGGCGCAAACGCTGATGGACCGCCGCCTTGAGCGGGAGATGCGTAGGCCCCAGATAATCCTCGCGGCGAAAACGCGCCAGCGCGGCACGTCGTGCACTAAAGCCCGGCAGCGCATCGAAGAGCTCGGGGAGTTCGTCCAGGTCGATCCAGGCCATCCACACGCGGTAGGTGAAGTGATGCGCGCGCGGTGTGAATCGCCGATGGCGCAGCTCGCCCCGGGCTACTCGGCTATGCAAGAGGGCGCTCATGCCGGAGCTCCTTCCGCCACGGCGGAGGATGACGGGAGACGCCCTTGCAGCGCATCGGGTTCGTCGCAGCCCAGTGCGCGGGCCACGCGTAGCGCGCTCCATACACCGTCTTCGTGGAAACCGTGGCGCCAGTACGCGCCGCAGAAATGCGTGCGGTGTTGCGTGCCGGAGATTTCCGCATGGCGCTGCTGAGCGGCGGCGCCTGCCAGCGTGAAGCAGGGGTGACGATAGACGAAACGCCGCAGCATGCACTCGGGGGAAATGGCCTCGCTGTCGTTGAGCGTCACGCAGAAACGCGTTTCACCGGGCAGATGCTGTAGACGGTTCATGTCGTAGGTTACCGAGACACGCGCGTTGTCCTTCCTACCGTCGATGCGATAGTTCCAGCTCGCCCAGGCGCGGCGCCGACGTGGCAGCAGACGAGTATCGGTATGCAGCACCACGTCGTTGTCCTGATACGGCAGGGCGTCGAGGATCTCGCGCTCGGCTTGGCTTGGCGCGGCCAGCATCGCCAGGGCCTGGTCGCTGTGGCAGGCGAGCACCACCTGATCGAAACGTTCCTTTCCCTGGGGCGTGGTCAGTGTCACGCCCGTTGCATCGCGCTCGATACCCAGCACCGGGCAGGCCAGGCGGATGCGCTGGGCGTAAGCGGCCGTCAGCGGGGCTATATAGCGTCGTGCACCGCCCACTAGCGTGTACCACTGAGGGCGATCGTTCACCGACAGCAGCCCATGATGATGAAAGAAATGCACGAAGGACGTCAGCGGGAAATTCGCCATGTCGCGCTCGCTGGCGGACCAGATGGCAGCGCCCATGGGCAGCAGGTAGCGGCGTCGGAAAGTCTCGCCGTAACCGCCCTGGGTCAAGTACTCGCCCAGCGTCATGTTCTCCGGCAAGGTGCCGTGTGATAGATCGCGTACCGCATGGCGGTTGAAGCGCAGGATATCGCGCAGCATGCCGTGAAAGCCGGGACGCAGTAGATTGCGGGGCTGGGCGAACAGCGTATCGAGGGTATGGCCGTTGTATTCGAAGTCCTCGTGCGTGGCATGCACCGAGAAGCTCATCTCGGTGGCTTGCGCGGCCACGCCCAACTGCGCCAGCAGGCGCTGAAAGTGCGGATAGGTACGATCGTTGAAGACGATGAAGCCGGTATCGATGGCATGCCGGTGTCCGTCCAGTTCGACATCCACGGTGGCGGTATGGCCACCTAGGTGCTCGTTGGCCTCGAACAGCGTCACCTCGTGGCGTTGCGAGAGGTAATGGGCGCAGGCCATGCCGGCAATGCCGCCACCGACCACCGCGATGCGCGAGGTGGGCACGTTCATGAGCGATCCTCTTCGGCGGCGTTGCGGGTCAGGCGGCGTCCCAGGCGATGACGTAGCGTGGGCGGCAGGATACCCGCCAGTTTGACCAGCAAGGTGAAGCGACGCGGGAAGTGAATGTCGAGTGCACGTTTCTCCAGGCCGCGCAGGATGGCCTCGACGGCGGTATCGACCTCGACGCGCATGGGCATGGGGAAGTCATTGCGCTCGGTTAGCGGCGTGCGCACGAATCCGGGGTGTATGACGCTGACATCGATGCCTTCCGCTGCCAGATCGAGTCTCAGGGAGGCGAGGAAGTAGCTGATCGCGGCTTTGGACGCGCCGTAAGCCTCGGCGCGCGGCAACGGAAAGTACGCCGAAGCACTGGAAACAGCCGCCAACTGGGGGCGCTGTGTGCCATGGCGAGTGCGGCGCAGTAGCGGTAGTGCCGCATCGATGGCGTATAGCGTGCCGTGAAGGTTGGTGGCCAGCACGCGCTCGATGAGATCGACATCGAAGTTGCGCGCGTCTACGTATTCGCAGGTTCCAGCGTTGAGCAGGGCCAGTTCAAGGCCCCCGAAGACAGCTTCTATATATTCTCCGGCGGCGGTGACCGAGGTGCGATCAGTCAGGTCGGCGGGGACCACCAGGGCATTCTCAAAGGGGGCCGCCAACGCCTCCAGGGCATCGCGTCGGCGTGCAGTCAGCGCGACCCGGTGGCCTTCCCGCAGAAACCGGATGGCAAGTGCCTCGCCGATGCCCGATGTGGCGCCGGTCAACCAGATGCGCTGAGGGGCCGCTGATGTGGTCATGAGCTCTCCTCCAAGTGATGCACACTGACTAGTGCGATGGTGACGTCGGACGCATGCGCCGCTTGAGCCAACGGATCAGCGCGCCGAATATGGGCAGGTGCTCATAAAGCATCGCGCCGGCATCGAAGTAATCGCGTTGCCGACAGATTCTCTCGCCGCGGAACGTCAGCCGTGAACACCCTGCGACCTCGACTCCGTGCCCGCTGGCAAGCCGGGGGTGCGTAAGATACATGACCCAATCGACGCAGGCGTCATCACCCTCACGCTGGCCGTGGCCGGTGTCGAAGCGGCACTCGGTGACGTTGTCGAGCATCTCGGCATAGTAGTGCAGTAACGCGTTGCGTCCCTCGATATGGTGTAACGGGTCCGTGAACGACACATCTTCAGTGTAGAGGTTTTCGAGGTCTTTTGTACATGTTTTGTCCAGCTTTTTGAAGGCATGACAAAATGTCTCCAAGGCAGGGTCCTGGCACATGCTGTCCTCCGAAAAGGGGGGCTGTTACTTCGTCAGTGACTTGAAGGCGTCAAGCGCGCGTTGGCGTGCAGCCTTGTGGTCGACGATGGGCTCGGCGTAGCCGGTTTGCCGGCGTTGCGTCGCGTTGGGGAAAAAGCGTGACTTGAGGGGCAACTCAGCTAGCTCGGGTAGGTATTCCGCGATGAAGCGGCCCTCCGGATCGAAGCGTTCCGCCTGGGTGGTCGGGTTGAAGATGCGAAAATAGGGTGCGGCATCGGTGCCGGTGGAGGCGGCCCACTGCCAGCCACCATTGTTGGAGGCGAAGTCGCCGTCGATGAGATGGCGCATGAAGAAGGCTTCACCACGTCGCCAGTCGATCAGCAAATGCTTGGACAAGAACATCGCCACGACCATGCGCAGGCGGTTATGCATCCAGCCACGCTGGACCAACTGGCGCATCGCAGCGTCGACCAGCGGATAGCCGGTGCGCCCTTCACACCAGGCCTGAAACCCGGCGTCATCGTCGCGCCAGACCAGGGCCTTGGTGTGCGACTGGAAAGGGCGGTGACGGTTGATGTCGGGAAAACTGGCGGCGATATGCAGATAGAACTCGCGCCAGATCAATTCGTTGGCCCAGGCGGTGAGGCCGGCATCGCCGTCGGCCAGCTGCCCCTCGTTGTTGCTCATCACCGCGTGCAGGCACTGGCGATGCGAGATCATGCCCAGCGCTAGGTAGGGAGACAGCTCGCTGGTACCGGGCAGCTTGGGGAAATCGCGCTGACGCTTGTAGTGATAGCCGCGAAAGCGCAGGAAGCGCTCGAGCCGGTCGCCGGCCTCGTCCTGCCCCGCGGGCCACAGACTCGGGTCGAGTGGCGCGTCGTCCATTGTTTCGAGTTCGCGCGCGGGCGGCGGGTCGGCGTCGATGGTCAACTGGGCTTGGGGGGACGGTTCTTCCACCAAGGCGATGCGGCGTGACGCCAGCTGGCGATGCCAGGCCTTGGCGAACGGCGTGAACACGCTATACGGTTCGCCCTTGCCGGTGAGCAGCTCGCCGGGGGCGTAAGCGACGGCATCGGTGTGGCCCCATGTCGCCAGCCCAGCTTCCTGGAAGGCAGATTCCACTGCCGCATCGCGGCGGCGCTCGTTGAGGGGATATTCGCGATTGAAGTGCAGCGCGCTGGCGCCATGCTCACGCGCCAGTTCGAGCAGTAATGCGGGCGCTTCGTCGAAGGTCGCGATGCGTCGCTGCAGCAAGGGGATATTGAGACCGGCCAGATGCTCGCGCAGCGCTGCTACGCCGCGTAGCCAGAAGTCGATCTTGTTGGCGCCGTGGTCGTGGCGTTGCCACTGCGCAAGGCTGGTCAAGAAAACGGCGATTACTGGTCCGCGTTCGGTGGCGGCATGCAGAGCGCGGTTATCGAAGGTTCGCAAGTCGCTGCGGAACCACATCAATTGCACATCGGACATAGCCAATCCCTGGCGCAGGTATAAAGGTTAGCGTCCCAGCAGCCCATGCAGGCGGCTGACTGCAGCGGGCAACTCGTCGCCGAGCGACGCGACCTGGGTGTTTTCCAGCTCCGTGGCACGGATGCGTGCCACGGGGCCGACCAGGCACAACGGCATGTCGAGCTGCTCCGCCAAGCGTGGCAACTGACGCCGAATGAGATCGCTGCGTTCGGCGTATCCGCTGGTCATGAGTACGGCGCTGGCTTTAAAGCGTTCCGCGGCCAGTGGTAATTCGTTGAACGGCAGGGCGGTATCCAACCATTCGACCCGAAATCCTGAGGCGGACGCGACCAGCGCCAAGAGCAGGAGGCGCAACAGGTCGCGTTCCTCGGGCAGGCGCAGCAATAGTAGGCGGGGCCCCGGCGTGGTTTGGTTGGCGTGGTATAGGCGAATGCCGACCCGTGTGCGCAAGAAGCTTTCCAGCAACCGGCGTTGCAACTCGGCACCAAATTGTTCGTGCCAGCGTTCCTCGAGTTGATCGATCACTGGCTGCCAAAGCGCGGCCACGCTTAAACTGGCGGGATAGAGCGCCATGCTGCGGTTGAACAGGACTTCCAGCGTGTCGCCATCCAGCGCGTCGACGGTCTGTAGCAGTCGCTGGCGCTGGCTTTCCCAGTCGCTGATATCCGCCGGCGGGATGTCATTGACGGCGGGTTCGGCTTGTTCGAGCAGGTCATGCACTTGGCTGACGGGGACGCCTCGGTTGAGCCATTGCAGGATGCGTTCGACCCGCTGTATATCCTCCCGCGCATAGAGGCGGTGTCCCTTGGGGGTGCGCTGCGGACGGATCAGACCGTAGCGGCGCTCCCAGGCGCGCAAGGTCACGGAGTTGACGCCGGTCAGCCGTGAGACCTCGCGGATCGGATACAGTGGCGAACTGGCCGGATCCATCGCCTGTTCACTCATGCGCTTAGGTTCCTCCTGTAGGTATAACCTTTAGCATGGGGGATGAAGTTGTACGTCGCAAGAGTTTTGTACAATCTTCATTACGTCTTACGCTTCCGCGCGGGACGTCACGATGCCTGCCAATGCTTCGACGAAGGCGGGATGCTGGCCGACGGGGTCGAGCAGTGTCAGTGCTGCCTGGGGGTATTGCGTACGCAATGCCTCGAGCTGGGCCGGGACGTCTTGGCGTAGATGGCGCCCGGCGGCAAAGAACAACGGCAAGATATCGAGACGTCGATGGCCTTGGTCATAGAGCTCGGCAACTCGAGTTTCCAGCGAGGGTTCGCTGAGCTCCATGTAGGCGATGACCGCGGGGGTTTCGAGGCGCGCGCGCAGGTCGTGCTCGAGCGTCTCGAAGGGCGCGCGCCAGCGCGCATCGCTGGAGCCATGGGCGAGAAGGATCAAGGCGTGGCTCATCAAGGTTCTCCTGGCTGGCCGGTGGATGACGTACAGCGTACGGGTGAGCATCGGCTATGCTATCTGGCAGGGCATGCCATGTACTTGCCTGCCTAACACCGCATACTCTGTACAATATTCGTATAATACGTGTTCGTACACCCCCTCATGCTCGGAGAGTCATCATGCGTATTCTGATCACCGGCGGTAGCGGTTTCGTCGGTCGTCTGCTCTGTCAACGCCTACACGAGGCCGGCCATCGGTTGCAGGTGGTATCACGATCGCCCAGTCGGGCGCGGAGGGTCCTGCCCGAGGATGTCGAGATCCGCGAGTCGGTCATGGCATTTGCCGACGACGCCCCCGAGGCAATCGTAAACCTGGCTGGCGAGCCCATTGCCGACAAGCGCTGGAGCGAGGCGCAGAAGCAGCGATTGCTCGAGTCGCGGCTCAACATCACGCGCGAGCTGGTGACGCTGTGCGAACGCTTGGAGACGCCGCCTCGGGTCATGGTATCCGGGTCGGCCATGGGCTTCTACGGCGATCAGGGGGAGCGCGACGTCACCGAACAGACCCCACCTACCGACGAGTTTGCCCATCGCCTGTGTGCGCAGTGGGAATCGGCGGCACGGGCGGCCGAGTCGCTGGGCGTAAGGGTCGCGCTGTTGCGTACCGGGCTGGTGCTCGACGCCGGTGGCGGCACGCTGAGCAAGCTGCTTCCGCCTTTTCGGCTGGGGCTGGGCGGCCGCCTGGGGAGCGGGCGTCAGTACATGCCGTGGGTTCATCGCGAGGATTTGGTGCGCATCGTACTGCTGTTGCTCGAGCGGGATGACCTCGAAGGGCCTTTCAATGCCTCCGCGCCGCATCCCGTCACTAATGCCGACTTCACGCGTACCCTGGCACATCATCTGCATCGACCCGCACTGATGAAGGTGCCCGCCGGGTTGCTACGACTGGCCTTGGGCGAGATGTCACGCTTGTTGCTGACCGGCGCCCGCATGCGCCCCGCGCGCCTGGAGGCGGCGGGGTTCACGTTTCACTATCCGACGCTGGACAGCGCCTTGAAGGCGATTCTCGGCCGCTGACGCGTGGGCCTCCCGTAGACTTACTCGGGCGGATCGACGGTGACGATCACGCGCACTGCGTCGAGGCGCAGACGCGTGGCATCGATGGCCGTATCCAGCGCCTGGCGCTCGTGGGTGAGGGCATCGATTTCCGCGTCGCGCACTGCCGGGTTGTGACGTGCCAAGGCCTTGAGACGTGCCAGCTCGGTGTCCAGTGTCTCGCGCATGCGCGTCTGTGCGGCCTCGACAATGCTCGGCAACTCGTTCTCGGCCTCGCCTTCGGCGTTGGTCAAAAGCTCGCGCAATTGTGCATGGCGCGACTTGATCAGGTCGCGCGCGACGGCCTTCTTGACCTTCTTGAGGTTCTTCGCCAGGCCCCCGAACGAGACCTTCTGGGTCAGGTTGGCGCCCGACTCGTCGAGCAATAATCGCACCGCCGTGGGTGGCAAAAAGCGCCCGACATTCAGGTGTTTGGGCGCAGGGCAGTGGGTCCGGAACACCAGCTCGGCCATCAGTCTCCCGCCGGGAATCGAGGGGTGCTGAAGCAGTGCCAGCGCCGTGTTGCCCAGGGTGCCGTCGAGGATGCGCTCCATCATTTCGCGCACCAGCGGATGCTCCCAGGAGAGGCGCTGCACGTCGTCGCGGGCCAGGGCGCGCTGTCGGTCGAACGTCGCCGAGAAGCCTTCCTCGCCTTTGACCAGGCCCGGCAGGCCGTCGAGCATGTGCGGCCCTGCCAGCAGGTGCTGGATATCGCCCCCTAGGTCACGACTCTCGACGCCGAACACGTCCAGCGCCTTATCCACATAGCGCGGAAGCGTCGTGTCCTCGTCTAGCTCGCGGATGGCCTCGGTGACGGCCTGGGCGCGTTCCGGGCGGCAAGCGTTCCATTCCAGCAGCCGGTCGCGGCCGGCTTCGTGCGCGGCGAGGCGGCTTTCGAAATAGGCGCGGGTTTCCGCGATGACCTCTTCGAGGGAAGCGTTGTCGAGCAGGGAGTCGGCCACGGTATCGCCGAAGGCATCGTAGAGCTCGCTGCCGATACCATGCGGGGCGTTGAAAGCGCGCATGCCCTCGTCGTACCAGCGCAGCAGGCGCTCGCCGGGGCTGTCTTCGAACACCGGCACGTAGAGCTCGATGGCGTGTTGCTGGCCGATGCGGTCGAGGCGGCCGATGCGTTGCTCGAGCTGATCGGGATGCGCCGGCAGGTCGAACATCACCAGATGGCGGCAGAACTGGAAGTTGCGCCCCTCGGAGCCGATTTCCGAGCATACCAGTACCTGGCAGCCGTCTTCGTCGTCGGCAAAGGCCGCAGCGGCCCGGTCGCGCTCAATGAGCGTCATGCCCTCGTGGAACACCGGCGCCTGGAACCCGCCCAGCACGCGCAGCGCCTCGCTGAGTTCGCTGGCGGTTGTGCGGTCGTGGGCGATGACCAGCACCTTGTCGCGGCCGACCTCGGTCAAGCGTTCCAAGAGCCAGGTCACGCGCGGATCGATCTGCCACCAGGGTTCGGTATTGAGCGCACTGACGCCCGGCGAAACATCGCCCGGCGAATCGTCGCTCAATGCGCGATACATGGCGTCGGGGTAGAGCAGCACCTCGGGATGATCGAGCCCGGTAGCGATCAGCAGGTCATCGAGGTAGTCCATGTCGCGGTCCAGCTTGCGCAGTTCGCGGCGGTAGCTGGCGGGCGGGGTCAGGCGCGAGACGTGCAAATGGCGTTCGGGGAAGCCGGCGACATGACGGCGACTGTTGCGAAACATCACGCGGCCGGTGCCGTGGCGGTCGAGCAACTGCTCGCGTAGCTGGCGGCGGGCGCTATGGCGCTGCGTCTCGTCGCTTTCGGGATCGAACAACGTCTCGAGCAGTGCCTGGCTGTCCGCGTCGTCGATGACGGCGCCCACGGCGTCGCGATCTGCGGCATCGCCGGGCAGGCGTTCGAGAGCGTCCACCGCCTCAGCGACCTTGGCGTAGCCCGCTTCTTCGGCGGCGAAGGCATCCAGGCTGGTGTAGCGCTCGGGGTCGAGCAGGCGTAGCCGTGCGAAGTGGCCGGCCTGGCCCATCTGCTCGGGCGTGGCGGTGAGCAGCAGCACACCGTCGATGACGCGCGCCAACTGCTCGACACAGGCATAACCGGGGCCGCTGGATTCGGGCGTCCAGTCGAGATGATGGGCCTCGTCGACGATCAGCAGGTCCCAGTCGCAGGCCTGGGCCTGGGTTTGACGGTGCGGATTGGCGAATAGCCATTGCTGACTGGCCAGCACCAACTGGGCGCTCTCGAAAGGGTTGCCGACGCTGTGCTGGCTCTGCTGTTCGTCGAGCAGGGTGAAATGCAGCGAGAAGCGGCGCAGCATCTCGACCAGCCATTGATGGCTCAGGCTGTCGGGCACCAGGATCAGTGCACGCTCGACACGCCCGGTGAGCAGCAGGCGGTGCAGGATCAGACCGGCTTCGATGGTCTTGCCCAGGCCCACCTCGTCGGCGAGCAGCACGCGCGGCGCATGACGGCGCGAGACCTCGTCGGCGATGTACAGCTGATGCGGGATGAGGTCCACACGTGGTCCGGTCAGACCGTGCGCCGGATGCTGGGCGATGCGGTGATAGTGGTGCAGGGTGCGGTAGCGCAGTTCGAACCAGTCGTTGCGGTCGACCTGGCCGGTAAGCAGTCGGTCGCGCGCTTGCTGAAAGCGCATGCTGTCGGCGAGGCGGCTTTCGGGAAGCTCGTCGTATTCACCGTTTTCGGTTTCGACGATATAGACCAGCAGCCCGTTGGCTTCCTTGGTGTCGTCGACGGTCAGCGTGCGGCCGTCGGCGGCTTCGATCCGGTCGCCGGCGCCGAAGACGACGCGGGTCAGCGGCGCCTGGCGAACGCTATAGGTGCGCGTTTCCTGGCTGGCGGCAAAGAGAACGGTCACGCTTCGGACGTCACAGCTCAGGATCGTGCCCAGCCCCAGCTCGGCTTCGCCGTCGCTGACCCAGCGCTGGCCCGGAATGAATTCGCTCATGATGCCTCGGGATGATGATGTAACGGTACGTGGCGCGCCGTCTTGCCGGGGGAGCATGCAGGACGGCGGGGCGCGGTATTCTACCGGAAAGCGGCGAAGGGCTTAACAGGCGATTGCGTTTTCAGGTCGTGGGCGATAGCCAGCGCATGAGATGCGCCGTAGACAAATCGCCCATCTGATAATCGAGTAGCCGGCCGTGGCTGTCGAGGCGTAGTGTCAGCGGCAGTGCGGGCATGTCGAAATAGGCCTGCAGGCGTTGTTGCGGGTCGCGCAAGTCATGAGTGAAGGAGGCATTCCGGGCGTCGAGATAGCGTGCGGCTTGCAGTAGGGTCTGGCCTTCGTTGACCGTCACCACGGTGGCAGCGTCGCGATTCAGGTCGGCAAGCCGCGCCAGCGTGCGGCGGCATGCCCGGCAGTCGCTGCGCCACAGTACCACGATGAGCGGAGGCCCCGACGTCAGCGTATCGAGGCGCGTCGGGGTGCCATCGAGTGCGTTCAAGGTCAGATTCGGCAAGTGCGTGGGCGGAGGCTCGACCGCTAGCGGCTGCCAGGCGTTCAGCCCCCACCATAGCGCGCTACATGTCCCGAGCACGCCGGTGGCCAGTCGTCGCTGGCGCACGGGAAGATCGCGTAAGCGCCATAGTGTCCACGCGCCGGCACCGAGCAAGGCGCCCAGCGGATGATACCCGGACTGCCACAGCGTGACGGCCTCGAGTGGCGCCTGGCGATAAGCCTCGGGGTGCAGCACGACGTATATCAGGCGAGCCCCGATCAGCGCCGCCACCAACGTACCGCTCAACCACTGGCGTTGCCGTGTGCGGGGTAGGCGCAACAACGCGCCCAGCATCAAAAGTGCGAGCGCCGTGAGGGCGGCGTAGAAAGGCGCGGATGGTAACGGCACGTGGCCGAGCATGATCGGCGGCATGAGATCCTCATGGTGGCGATGACGAATCGCGATGCCTGACACGTTACACTAACGCCCTTGGGGTCGCCTCTTTAAAGCGTGGTGGCTAGGTTGAAGTTCTCGCGAGGCGTCAGGGCGAGGCGGACAGGGGAGAGTGCATGGTGAGTTCGCGCTATGGGATCGATGGTTTGCGCGCGGCAGCCATCGCCAGTCAGGCCGTGGGGTTCATCCTGATCATGACGCTGGAAACGTGTCTGGGCGACGCGGCACGCCCCTGGCAGGGCGTGACCCTGGCACTGATGCTTCTCGCTGCATGCTGGGTGGCGCTGATGCGCCGCTATCGTCGCAACAAGCAGCGCCGGGCCATGGCCGAGCGGGTCAGGCGAGCGCACGAAGACGATGAGTGAGGGGGCTCATCAAGGTGCCAGGCCGTGTGGCCCCAAGGGTTGGCAGCGGCGTGGATCGAGAGCCAGCAGCATCAGCTGCCAATCGTCGGGTAGCGGTATGGTCAGTACCCGCCAGGCACAGCCACGCGAGGCACTGGGGTGTTCGCGCGACGCCTCCACGCAACGTGCGCCCTGGTGGGTCAGCAGCGGCGCAAGACGTTCGAACTCCACGTTGTCGGCTTCCAGGCGTAGCGTGCTGGCGGGTGCCTCGGGGTGCTCCTCAAGCAGTAGCACATGGCTGTCATGACCTTCGCGGTGCAGTTCAAGATAAGCGCTGTACGGGGTGCGCAACAAGATCGGCAGCGCCAGGTGTGCCTGTAACCACTCGAGCAAGGGCTCAAGGCGCGCGACATGAAGCGCGGCGGGTTCCAGCGATAAGCGTTGCATGATGGACTCCCAAGACGCCGATGGGCGTATCCATCAGTATGGATGCTGACGCGCCACTGGGAAGCACTGCATGACTATGGTGCGGATGGATAACGCCTATCGACGTTTTGGTGCACATGTCTTGGTGAGCGTTCTGGTAAAGCGTAAGGGAAGGTTGGCACATCCGTGTGCCATTGAGCTTCCTAGCTTGGTCACGGTGTACCTATGCGCCAGGATTATCGATAACTTGGGTTAAGGAGTGGTGATCGTCGGAGTATCATGTCCCTTCCACTTCGATGCCGTGCGTGCCAACCATTCTTTCCGCTGCTTATAGTCCGACATGACACGCTCCAAGCGGCCCCAGGACGAGAACTTGAATGCAGGTGCTTGGAAAAAAGCGTAAAATAGGGGTCTATCGAATGAGGAGGACTTTCATGACAGCTTCCACAGCGCTCAAAAAACGTCGCACGGTGGATCGCAAGTCTCTGCTGAAAGCCGTTGCCACGTCTACTGCCGTTGAAACCGGTAAGTCTAGCCACGACATCGAGACGACGCTGCGCACTAGCAAGTCCCGCTTCAAGTCCCTGCCGCTTTCCTGACGCGTTCTATCATCGGCCCGTAATCGCCGCTCACGCCAGCGTGGATAGCACCGATGTAGGCGTCCTTGTTCTCGCTCCAGTCGTGGTAGTTCAGCAGGTTCATTCCTGCCTGATAGGCCATGGCATCGGCCAGCAGGCGCGCGATGCGTCCATTACAGTCCCGGAAGGGATGGATCAGAATCAGCTCGACATGCACCTGAGCGATGGCTCTGATGGCCGTCTCTCGGGTCATGCCCCTACATGGCGTCAGTGGGCTCAGCCATTTCTTGTCTAGCTGATGCAGTAAGTTGGGTAGTTGGGCAGCTGCCGCAAACGGAAAGCCGTCCTTTTCCAGGTTGACCTGGCGTTCTTCCCCCGCCCAGTCGTAGAGGCTGCCGAGCCAACGGTGGTGCCAACGTTTCAACGTTTGGGTATCGATGGGCTGGTCTTCTTCCAGCGTGCTGAACACGTCTTCATAGAGCTTGAGCAGCAGCTCGGTTTCCGCTTCATCCAGGCTTTCCTGATCGGTAAGACCCAGCTTGTTGGCCATGACCTTGCCATCCGAGCCAGGCTCGGCGCTACCTTGGGCGCCGGTGGCATGATAACGGCTCATGAGTTGCTCCCTGTGGTTCTTGTTATTCGAATGATTCAAACTATTTTTTTCGCTTCTTCGGCATCTGTCAGCGACTTCTTGTCTCAGCTGGTCAATCAGGACTTTTATCTCAGTATTATGGACTTCATATTTTTGGTTGAAGACTTCTCGACGCTTGGAACCCGTATAGAGCCTGGCGAGCGCCGCAACGAAAAACGGCCACTGCTCCGAAGAGCCAGTGGCCGTTTTTACAAATGTTCTTGGTCGGAGTAGCAGGATTCGAACCTACGACCTCTGCCTCCCGAAGGCAGCGCTCTACCAAGCTGAGCTATACTCCGTTCGCGCCGGGGTGCCGGCTCGACGGGGCTGCATTATACGCATCCGCGGTGCGCGCGCAACCCTTTTGCGAGGCGGCGGCGGGTCAGGTCTGGCGCTCGACAGCGAGATGGGCGAGCTCGGCCATGCTGTCGCGATAGCGGCTCTCGGGTAGTAGCTCGAGCTGGGCGAGCGCGCGGTCGGCCATTTCCACGGCGCGGCGGCGGGTGTATTCCAGAGCGCCGGTATCGTTGACGATGGTCAGCACCTCGTCGAGATGATCGAGCCCGCCCTGGCGGATGGCGCGACGGATCAGCTTGATCTGTTCGGCATCGCCGGCGGCCATGGCGTGGATGAGCGGCAGCGTGGGTTTGCCCTCGGCCAGGTCGTCGCCGACATTCTTGCCCATGGCGTCGGCATCGCCTTGGTAGTCGAGGAGGTCGTCGACGAGTTGAAAGGCCAGGCCCAGGTAGCGTCCGTAGAGTTTGAGGGCCTCTTCCTGCTCGGGGGTCGCATCGGCAAGTATCGCGCCGCTGTGGCTGGCGGCCTCGAAGAGCATGGCGGTCTTGCCCTGAATGGTGTCGAAGTAGGCGGCCTCGTCGATATCGGGATTGCCGATATTGGTCAGCTGCAGCACCTCGCCTTCGGCGATCACGCAGGTGGCGCCGGAGAGGATCTCCATCACGCGCATCGAGCCGACCTCGACCATCATCTGGAACGAGCGCGAATAAAGGAAGTCACCGACCAGCACCGAGGGGGCGTTGCCCCAGGCGTCGTTGGCGGTGGCCTTGCCGCGCCGCAGGTGCGATTCGTCGACCACGTCGTCGTGCAACAGCGTCGAGGTATGCATGAACTCGATCAGCGTGGCCAGGGTCACGTGGCGGTCGCCCGGATAGCCCAGCGAGCGCGCCGCGAGCAACACGAGCAAAGGGCGCAGACGCTTGCCGCCGCTTTCGATGATGTAGTGACCAATGGTTTCGACGAGGGGAACCCGGGAAGCCAGTTGGGCGAGAATGGTACGATCGACGGCGGCGAAATCATCCGCGACCGCCGCATGGATGGGCGATGCGTTGGGCTGCATGGGTCGGCTTGTCGCAATAAGGGGTTGGGCCGCCGCATTGCGGCCTTGGGCTCGGGCTATGCTAGGGGGCCCCCCGAGGGGCGTCAAGGCGCGTGCCGGGGTTGCGCGAGGCCGCGTCATTCGTGGTGTGAAAGACGCTTGCCCGGTATGCCGGTGTGTCGCTATAATACGCGGCTCGACTCATCATGCTCCCTGTCAGATGGCTGCCGGAAGGGGCGCCACTCGCCGCAGGCCGATGAAGAGCGCAATCCCGATGAGTGCTGGAGAGTGACATGTACGCAGTAATCAAGAGCGGTGGCAAGCAGTACCGCGTTCAGGAAGGCCAGACCCTGAAGCTCGAGAAGCTGGAAGTGGCCACGGGTGACACCCTCGAACTCGACCAGGTGCTGCTGGTTGCCGATGACAACGACGTCAAGGTCGGCGCACCGCTGGTTGAAGGTGCCAAGGTAACGGCGGAAGTCGTTTCCCATGGTCGCGGTGAGAAGGTGCGTATCATCAAGTTCCGTCGCCGTAAGCATCAGATGCGCCGTCAAGGTCATCGTCAGTGGTTCACCGAAGTCAAGATCACCGGAATTTCCGCGTAAGCGATATTCCCTAGATAACGCGAGGTATTTGCAATGGCTCATAAAAAGGCTGCCGGTAGTTCTCGTAACGGTCGCGACAGCGAATCCAAACGCCTTGGTGTCAAGCTGTTCGGTGGCCAGGCGGCGACCGCCGGCAACATCATCGTGCGTCAGCGTGGCACCAAGTTCCACGCGGGCAGCGGCGTTGGCATCGGCAAGGATCATACCCTGTTCGCTTTGAACAACGGTGTGATCAAGTTCGAGACCAAGGGTCCGAAAAACCGTAAGTTCGTGAGCGTTGTCTCCGCCTGAGACCGCCATGAACGATGAAGGAAAAGGCCCCGCTCAGGCGGGGCCTTTTCGTATAGGGCGGCCGTAGCCGTCGGGAGAAGTGTCCATGCAATTCGTCGACGAAGCCTCGATCATTGTGGAGGCCGGCAAGGGCGGTAACGGCTGCCTGAGTTTCCGGCGCGAGAAGTACGTTCCCAGGGGCGGGCCGGACGGCGGCGACGGTGGGCACGGCGGTAGCGTCTACCTGATCGGTGACGACGCGCTCAATACACTGATCGATTTCAAGTATCAGCGTTTCTACAAGGCGCCCAATGGGCAGCCCGGCCAAGGCCGTCAGATGAGCGGCCGAAACGGGGAGGATCTGCACGTCAAAGTGCCGGTGGGGACCACGGTGATCGACGAGGATACCCTCGAGGTAATCGCCGACGTGACCGAGATCGGCCAAGTCGAGCTGGTAGCGCAGGCAGGGCGTCGGGGGCTGGGCAACATTCACTTCAAGTCTTCCACCAACCGGGCGCCACGCAAGACCACACCGGGCACCGAGGGCGAGCGCCGCAACCTGCGCTTCGAGATGAAGGTGATGGCGGATGTCGGCCTGCTGGGCGTGCCCAATGCCGGCAAGTCGACGCTGATTCGTGCCGTTTCGGCCGCCAAGCCCAAGGTCGCCAACTACCCTTTCACCACGCTGGTGCCCAACCTCGGGGTGGTCAAGCTGGGCACGCACGAGCATTTCGTGATGGCCGATGTACCCGGGCTGATCGAAGGCGCGTCCGACGGCGCGGGTCTGGGCCTGCGCTTCCTTAAGCACCTGACTCGCACGCGGTTGCTACTGCATGTTGTCGATGTGGCGCCGTTCGATGAAAGCGATCCCGTGGAGAGTGCGCGCGCCATCGCGCACGAGCTCGAGCAATTCTCCACCACGCTGGCCGAGCGTCCGCGTTGGTTGGTGCTCAATAAGCTCGACTTGCTTCCCGAGGAGGAGCGTCAGGCTAAGGCCGATGACATCGTTTCGCGCCTGGAGTGGACGGGGCCAGTGTTCCGGATTTCGGCGATCAGCAGCGAGGGTACTCAGCCGCTGGTGCAGGCGGCACATCGCTGGCTGACCGAGCAGCGTCAGCTCGAGGCGGAAGACGAGGCGGCCTTCGAGCATGAGCGCGAGATGCGCCAGCGCATGGAAGATGAGGCCGTGGCGCGCGCCGAAGCGCGCATGTCGCGCAAGCGCAAGCCGGCCCAGGAAGATAATGATGATTTCGACGATGACGATTACGACGTCGAGGTTGAATACGCCCCCTGAGCGGAAGCGAGAAGGGAGGGAAGCCGGTGAATGAGTCACAGTCGACGAGTCGTGATGCTTTGCATGGTGCGCGGCGTGTCGTGATCAAGATCGGCAGTGCATTGTTGACCAACGACGGCCGAGGTCTCGATGCCGAGGCCATCGGCGGTTGGGTCGATCAGATCGCCTCCCTGCATGCGCGCGGTGTCGAGGTCGTGCTGGTCTCGTCCGGGGCGGTGGCCGAGGGCATGGCGCGTCTGGGCTGGGCATCCCGCCCCTCGGCAGTGTATGAATTGCAAGCGGCGGCGGCGGTGGGGCAGTCGGGCCTTTCGCAATGCTACGAGGGCCACTTCGCGCGGCACGGTCTGCGCAGCGCGCAAGTGCTGCTGACGCATGATGATCTTTCCGACCGCAAGCGCTATCTCAATGCGCGCTCGGCGTTGCGCACGCTGGTCGCGCTGCGCGTGGTGCCGGTGATCAACGAAAACGACACCGTGGTCACCGACGAGATCCGCTTTGGCGATAACGATACGCTGGGCGCGCTGGTGGCCAACTTGCTGGAAGCGGACGCGCTGATCCTGCTCACCGACCAGGAAGGCTTGTTCGATGCCGACCCACGCCACGACCCCGAGGCGCGGCTGATCAGCGAGGGGCGCGCTGACGACCCTGCCCTGGCGGCGTTTGCCGGCGATGGCGGTGCCCTGGGGCGCGGCGGGATGACGACCAAGGTGCGTGCGGCGCGCCTGGCGGCGCGCTCCGGTGCGTTGACAGTGATCGCCAGCGGGCGTCAGGCGGCAGTGCTCACGCGACTGGCGGAAGGCGAGGCGCTGGGCACGTTGTTGATGCCGGATCATGCGCCGATGGCGGCGCGCAAGCGGTGGCTGGCGGGACAGCTTCAGGTGCGCGGCACGCTGGTGCTTGACGATGGCGCGGTCGAGGTACTGCATCGCCATGGCTCGAGCTTGCTGCCGGTGGGCGTGCGGCGTGCCGAGGGCGCCTTCAAGCGCGGCGATATGGTGGTCTGTGTCAACGAGCGGGGAGAACGGGTCGCCAAGGGGCTGGTCAACTACGGTAGCAACGAAGCGCGGCGTATCGTGGGCCAGCCCAGTCACCGCATCGAGACGCTGCTTGGCTACATGGAGTCGCCGGAGCTCATTCACCGCGATAATCTGGTCATCATCTGAGGGGCGTGATGTCGAGGAGGCGGTCGGTGAACCTATAGCCGTTTCCATGCGAAGCATGCTAGAATACTGCATCCTCTCAGACACGGCCCGTTATGGGGCGCCTTGTGAGTGGCGATCCCATTTTGGCCGATTCGCGTGACATAGCATAATAGTCATGCGAATCAATTTCTTACAGAACATGACTGTCAACATCTCCAAGGAGTAGACGGTGGCGAACACCAAACAGGCCCGTAAACGCGCACTCCAGGCGGAGCAGCGTCGTCAGCACAATGCCAGCCAACGCAGCATGGTGCGCACGTATATCAAGCGCGTCGTCAAGGCGATCCAGAGCGGCGATCACGGTCAGGCCATGACCGAGTTCAAGGCGGCACAGCCGGTCATCGACCGCATCGCCGACAAGGACGCGATCTCCAAGCGCAAGGCTGCACGCATCAAGAGCCGTCTGAATACGCGAATTAAGGCCCTGGCTGCCTGAAGCCGGGACTTGGCGGCAACGCGTGAAAAAACCGGCTTCGGCCGGTTTTTTTGTAAGTGGCGCTTGAAGGATGTTTATAAAACAGGCGAGCACAATCCTTTTGTAAACATCCTCTTGGGTGTCGACTCCGAGGGCGTGGAGGTAGTCGGTGACGGGTAAGCAATCACAGCCGGAAGCAGTGGCGGCGTCGCGGCCTTCGGCGCGTGGCGGCCTGTTACGCTCAGGAATGGTGGTCAGCACGATGACCATGCTCTCACGCGTACTCGGGTTGGCGCGTGATGTCGTGATTGCGGCCTTATTCGGCGCTGGCAGCGGTGCGGATGCCTTCTTCGTCGCCTTCAAGATCCCCAACTTCATGCGCCGCCTGTTCGCTGAGGGCGCCTTCAATCAGGCGTTCATTCCGGTGTTGTCCGAGTACGCCACTCAGCGGACCCGTGAAGAGGTGCGAGAATTGCTTGATGCGGTGTCGGGCAGTCTCGGCTTGATACTGGCGTTGCTCAGCGCCGTGGCGGTGCTTCTCGCGCCCTGGCTGGTATGGCTATTCGCGCCGGGCTTCAGCGCCGACCCGGGCAAACTGGCGCTGACCGCTGACATGCTGCGCCTGACGTTTCCTTATTTGTGGCTGATTTCGCTGACGGCCTTCGCGGGTAGCGTGCTCAACACCTGGAACCGCTTCGCCGTGCCGGCGTTCACCCCGGTGCTGCTCAATCTGTCGTTGATCGGCGCGGCGCTATGGCTGACGCCCTGGATGCAGGACCCCATCATGGCATTGGCCTGGGGCGTGCTGATCGCGGGTGTCGTTCAACTAGGCTTTCAGGTGCCGTTTCTGGTGCGCTTGGGGCTGACGCCGCGTCCCTGGCCCAACTTCCGGCACCCGGGTGTGCGCCGCGTTCTAGCATTGATGGCGCCGGCGCTATTCGCCGTGTCGGTGTCGCAAATCAATCTGTTGTTGGATACCGTGCTGGCGTCGTTGCTGGCGTCGGGTAGCGTGTCCTGGCTTTACTACTCGGATCGTCTGGTGGAATTGCCGCTGGGGGTGTTCGGCGTGGCGCTGGGCACGGTGATCCTGCCGGCGCTCTCCAAGCGGCACGCCGAGCAGTCGCCCGAGCATTTCGCGAAGATGCTCGACTGGGCGCTGCGCGCGGTGTTGTTGATCGGGTTGCCTGCGAGCCTGGCCTTGGTGCTGCTGGCCGAACCATTGCTGGTGAGCCTTTTTCATTACGGGGCGATGACCGATCACGACATCGTGATGGCGGCGCGCAGCTTGCGCGCCTATGCGCTGGGCCTGCTGCCCTTCATGCTCATCAAGGTGTTGGCGCCCGGCTATTTCGCCCGCCAGGATACCAAGACGCCGGTCAAGATCGGCGTTTTCGCCATGCTCGCTAACATGGTCTTCAATCTGTTGCTGATCTGGCCGTTGGCACATGCCGGTCTGGCGCTGGCCACGGCGCTGTCGGCGTTTCTCAATGCCGGCTTGCTAGGCTGGGGGCTACGGCAGCGAGGCGTCCTGATATTTCAGCCGGGCTGGGGACGCTACGCAATGACGGTGGGAGGCGGCTGTCTGGTCATGGGGGGCGGCCTATGGTGGCTGATACCCGAGTGGCACTCCTGGCTAGATTGGGACGTATGGCAGCGAGCCGCGACCTTGTTGGGGCTGACCTTGGGTGGCGTAGTGGTCTATTTTGGATGGCTGGCGCTATGTGGGGTGCGCCTTAGGCATTTCCGCCTGCGTGGCTGAGGGGGGGGCAGGCATGGCGGATGGCTGTCAGTTGCCGCCCCCTTGGTTATAATCGAACGTTTCACCGGCATATGAACGGCACATGGAACTGATCAGAGGACTGCACAATCTGCGCGAGGCGGGCCCGTGCGTGGCGACGATCGGCAATTTCGATGGCGTGCATCGCGGTCATCAGGCGATCCTCGATCAGCTCAAGAGTCGCGCCACGGTGCTGGGGCTGCCGATGACGGTGGTCGTCTTCGAGCCCCAGCCGCGTGAGTATTTTGCCGGCGAGCAGGCACCGCCTCGGTTGAGCCGGTTGCGCGACAAGGTCGAACTGCTGGCCGAATACGGCGCCGAGCGCGTCGTCTGCCTGCCCTTCAATGCCGCTCTGCGAAGTCTGACGGCCGACGAGTTCATCGAGCGCGTGCTGATCCGGGGTCTGGGCGTCAAGCATCTCGTGGTGGGTGACGACTTCCGTTTCGGCTGTGACCGGGCGGGGGATTTCGCGTTGCTGCAACGCGTGGGCGCACACCGGGGGTTTGAGGTCGAGCATACGCGTACCTTTGCACTCGACGACGAGCGCGTCTCGAGCACTCGGATACGCACCCTGCTGGCCAGCGGCAACTTCGCCCAGGCTGCGCGGCTGCTGGGGCGCCCTTATCAGCTCTCGGGGCGCGTGGTCGCCGACCGGCAGCTGGGGCGCACCATCGGCGTGCCCACCGCCAATCTGCCGTTGGCGTCGCGTTCCCTGGCATTACGCGGCATCTATGCCTGCGTCACGCGGCTGCCCGATGGCCGCGAGTTGCCGGGGGCGGCCAACATCGGTTGGCGGCCGACGGTGGGCAGCACCCGGCCGGTGCTGGAGGTGCATCTGTTCGATTTCGACGGTGACCTCTATGGCCAACGCCTCACGGTCGTGCCCTGCGCGCGGCTGCGAGGCGAGGTCAATTTTGCGGGGCTGGAAGCCCTGACGCGTCAGATTCATGCCGATCTGGCGCAAGCACGTCGCTATTTCCGCGCGGCGACGCCGTTCGATGCCGTCGCGCTCGAGCTGCCGTGCACTACGACTGGCTGGACTTATCCGCTGGCCTCGGCGCCTCTGGCGCCCGAGCCTTCGACTTCCGACTCCTCGGCCGGCGCTCGCCCGGCCGACCAAGACGATGGCTGACCTTCCGCTATGAGCGATTACAAACACACCCTGAACCTCCCCGAGACCGACTTCCCCATGCGCGGCATGTTGCCCAAGCGTGAACCGGGGCGGGTATCGCAATGGCAGGACATGAACCTTTACGAGCGCTTGCGCGAAGCGCGCGCCGGCCGCGAGAGCTTCGTGTTGCACGATGGCCCTCCCTACGCCAACGGCAGCATTCATATCGGTCATGCCGTCAACAAGATTCTCAAGGACGTCGTCGTCAAGTCGAAGGCGTTGGCAGGATACGATGCGCCCTATGTGCCTGGCTGGGACTGCCACGGTCTGCCCATCGAGCATAAGGTCGAGACCACCCACGGCAAGCATCTCGCCGCCGATGAGGCTCGCGATCTATGCCGCGAGTACGCGGGGGCGCAGATCGAGGCGCAGAAGACCGACTTCGTGCGCCTGGGCGTGATCGGCGACTGGGAGCATCCCTACCGGACCATGGATTTCGCCAACGAGGCAGGCGAAATCCGCGCCTTGGCCAAGATGGTCGAGGGCGGGTATGTCTTCAAGGGGCTGAAGCCGGTCAACTGGTGCTTCGATTGTGGCTCGGCCCTGGCCGAGGCCGAGGTCGAGTACGCCGACAAGAAGTCCGATGCCATCGATGTCGCCTTCACCGCCGCCGAGCCTGCCAAGCTGGCGACGGCGTTTGGGCTTACCTCGCTCGACAAGCCGGCGGCGATCGTCATCTGGACCACCACGCCGTGGACCATTCCCGCCAACCAGGCGTTGAACGTGCATCCCGATTTCACCTACGCGCTGGTCGATACCGGCGATCGGCTGCTGGTGCTCGCCGAGGAACTGGTCGAAAGTTGTCTGGCGCGCTACGGCCTTGAGGGCGACGTCTTGGCGATGACCACGGGCGCGGCGCTGGAATTCATCACGTTCCAGCACCCGTTCTATGAGCGTGTGGCACCGGTGTATCTCGCCGATTACGTGACCGTGGAAGAGGGCAGTACGGGGATCGTCCACTCGGCGCCGTCGTACGGTCTGGATGACTTCATGACCTGCCGCGAGCACGGCATGAGCTTCGATGACATGCTCAACCCGGTGCAGGGTAATGGCGTGTACCGCGATGATTTGCCGTTCTTCGGCGGGATGATGATCTGGAAGGCCAATCCTCAGATCGTCGACAAGTTGCGTGAAGTGAATGCGCTGATGGTGCATACGCCGATCACGCACAGCTACATGCACTGCTGGCGCCACAAGACGCCGGTCATCTACCGCGCGACCGCGCAGTGGTTCGTGGGCATGGATCGCGAAGACGATCAGGGCCGCACTCTGCGTCAGCGCGCGTTGGAGGGCGTCGAGGCGACGCAGTTCGTCCCCGCCTGGGGCAAGGCGCGCCTGCACTCGATGATCGCCAATCGTCCCGACTGGTGCATCTCGCGTCAGCGCAACTGGGGCGTGCCGATTCCGTTCTTCCTGCACAAGCAGACCGGCGAGTGGCATCCGCGTACCGTCGAACTGATGGAAGAGGTCGCTCGGCGCGTCGACGCCGAGGGCATCGACGCCTGGTTCCGTCTCGATGCTCGCGACCTTCTCGGCGACGAGGCCGGCGATTACGAGAAAGTCACCGACACACTGGATGTGTGGTTCGATTCCGGCACCACGCACTGGCATGTACTGCGTGGCTCGCATTCGCTGGGGCATGCACAAGGGCCGCGTGCCGATCTGTATCTCGAAGGCTCCGACCAGCATCGCGGCTGGTTCCATTCGTCGTTGCTGACCGGTTGCGCCATCGACGGCCACGCACCTTACAAGGCGCTGCTGACACACGGCTTCACCGTCGACGAGAAGGGCCGCAAGATGTCCAAGTCGATGGGCAACGTCATCGCCCCGCAGCAGGTGATGGACAAGCTGGGCGCCGATATCCTGCGCCTGTGGGTGGCCTCCACGGATTACTCCGGCGAGATGGCGGTCTCCGACGAGATCCTGAAGCGCACCGCCGATGTGTATCGCCGCATTCGCAACACCTCACGCTTCCTGCTGGCCAACTTGAATGGCTTCGATCCCGCGCGCGACGCCGTGGCGTTCGAGGATATGCTGGCCCTGGATCAATGGGTGGTGGATCGTGCCGCGCAGCTTCAGCAACGCATGCGCACGGCCTATGACGACTACCGCTTCCGTGACGTCTACCAGCAGGTGCACGATTTCTGCGCCCACGAGCTGGGCGGCTTCTATCTGGACGTGATCAAGGATCGTCAGTACACCACCCAGGCCGATTCCCTCGCGCGGCGCAGCTGCCAGACGGCGCTCTATCATGTGGTCGAGGCGTTGGTGCGCTGGATCGCGCCGATTCTGTCCTTTACCGCCGAGGAAATCTACGAGGCTATCCCCGGCACGCGTGGCGATAGCGTGTTGCTGGAGGAGTACTACCCGCATCTGACGACCTTGAAGGCGGATGCCACGCTGGGTCGCGAATTCTGGTCGCGGGTGCTCGAGGTCAAGCAGGCGGTCAACAAGTGCTTGGAAGACGCGCGTAATGCCAAGCTGATACGCAGCAGCCTCGCCGCCGAGGTCACGCTCTACGCCGACGACGGCCTGCGCGAGACCTTGTCGCAGCTCGGTGATGAGTTGCGTTTCGTGCTGTTGACCAGCGAGGTTCATCTGGCGTCGCTGAACGCGGCGGGCAGCGAGCAGGCCGAGGCCAGCGAGCTCGATGGCCTCAAGGTGGGCGTGATGGAAAGTCCGCACACCAAGTGCGAGCGCTGCTGGCATCACCGCGAAGACGTGGGCACGCATGCCGCCGACCCCAACCTGTGCGGTCGCTGCCTGAGCAACCTGCCCGACGGACCGGGCGAAACGCGCCATTATGCGTGATAGCACGCTATCCGAGCGGGACGCGCCAGACGCGATGACCACAAGATATGAGAGGCTCGAATGAACGACGCTTCAACGCCTGACCGGCCGGTGTCGCCGCCCATGCAGCGGCCTTTGCGCTGGCTGTGGCTGGCGCTACTGGTGATCGTGCTGGATCTGGGCAGCAAGTGGATCGCCAGCACGTATTTGATCTATGCACAGCCGGTCGAAGTATTGCCGTTGTTCAACTTCACGCTGCTGCACAACACCGGCGCGGCGTTCAGCTTTCTGGCCGATCACGCCGGCTGGCAGCGCTGGCTGTTCGCGATCATCGCCATCGGCGTGAGTATCGGCCTGACGATATGGCTGGCGCGGCTCAAGGCCGATGAGCGCCTCTCGGCGGCGGCGATTGCGCTGGTCATCGGCGGGGCGCTGGGCAATCTCTACGATCGTCTGGTGCACGGCTACGTGGTCGACTTCCTGTCGTTTCATTGGCAGGGATATTATTTTCCTGCCTTTAACTTGGCGGATACCGCCATCACCTTGGGGGCTATCGGCTTGATCCTGGCCTCCCTGCGCGACGGCCGACGACACACGGCAACATCCGATAAGTCCGACAAGAGAGACGCCCCATGAGTGAATACCGCATCGGCGATGGGATGGAAGTGACACTGCATTTCACCGTCAAACTGGAAGACGAGACGGTGATCGACTCCACCCGCGACAAGGCCCCGGCGACGTTTCAGGTCGGCGATGGCAATTTGCCGCCGGGATTCGAGACGCCGCTCAAGGGCATGACCGATGGCGAGACCGGTCGTTTTACCATCACCCCCGAGCACGGCTTCGGCCAGCACAACCCACAGAACGTGCAGCGCCTGCCGCGCGACCAGTTCGACGACGATCTAGAGATCGGCACGATGATGTCGTTCACCGACCCGGGTGGCGGTGAGCTGCCCGGCGTCATCGCCGAGATCGACGAACGCAATGTCGATGTGGACTTCAATCACCCGCTGGCGGGGCGTACCCTGACCTTCGAGGTTGAAGTGATCGAGGTTCGTCCGGCCACGACCCATTAAGTTCTGACGGGCGTACGCCGCCCATCGATACGATGCCACGGCGCATCGAGGCGAGGTAAGCATGCAAATCAAGCTGGCCAATCCACGCGGTTTCTGTGCCGGAGTCGACCGCGCCATCGAGATCGTCAATCGCGCGCTCGATGTTTTCGGGCCACCCATCTACGTGCGTCACGAAGTCGTCCACAACCGCTTCGTGGTGGATAGCCTGCGCGAGCGCGGCGCAGTATTCGTCGAGGAGTTGCATGAAATCCCCGACGACGTGATCGTCATCTTTTCCGCCCACGGTGTGTCGCGTGCGGTCCAGCAAGAGGCCGAGCGGCGTGGGCTGCGCATCTTCGACGCCACCTGCCCGCTGGTTACCAAGGTGCATATGGAAGTCCTGCGCTACGCCAAGCGTGGTCAGGAATGCGTGCTGATCGGGCACGCCGGGCATCCCGAGGTCGAGGGCACCATGGGGCGCTACGATACCTCGTTCGGGGGGCAGATCCACCTTGTCGAGGACGAGCAGGACGTGGCGCAGCTCGAGGTCAACGATCCCGAACGATTGGCGTTCGTCACCCAGACCACGCTGTCCATGGACGACACCTCGAGAGTCATCGACGCTCTGCGCGAGAAGTTCCCGCGCATCGACGGGCCGCGCAAGGATGACATCTGCTACGCCACCCAGAACCGTCAGGACGCCGTGCGAGAACTGGCCAGCGAAAGCGGCTTGGTGCTCGTGGTGGGCAGCCCCAACAGCTCCAATTCCAACCGCCTGCGTGAATTGGCCGAGCGTACCGGTACCCCAGCGTATCTGATCGATACCGCCGAGCAGATTCGTCCCGAATGGGTGGACGGCGTGGGCACCATCGGCATCACCGCTGGCGCCAGCGCCCCGGAAGTCCTCGTGCAGGCGGTCATCGACCGGCTCAAGGCGCTGGGCGCCGAGGACCCCGATGAACTCGCCGGGCAGGCGGAAGACATCGTCTTCTCCATGCCCAAGGAACTGCGTGAGCAGGTGATCGTCAGCGAATGAGGCGTTGACGACATGCGACTCGGCGTGTCGTTACATTTCGTTGCAAAATAGGCTACATTGAGGGGCGTCCGAACGCTCGCCCCTTGCCGCGTGCGCGACGCTCCGTCTCCACCATCAGGAAGTCGTACGTGACGCATCTTGCTTGCCGCGTTCGCCGCGTATCGAACGCCCGTGGTTTCTCCCTTCTCGAACTGCTGATCGTGCTGGTGATCTTCGCCATCATGGCCAGCATCGCCGTGCCCAGTTTTCAGTCCCTGCGTCAGCACCAACAACTCACCGATACCGCCAATAAACTGGTCTCGGCGCTGCGCCTGGCACGTGGCGAAGCCATCATGCGCGAAGCTGAGGTTACGCTGAGCCCGGCAGAAGGCCAAGATTGGACTAGCGGGTGGCGAATAGAGGCCGACGAGAGTAATAAGACGATTGCCGTCCATCAGCTACCTGATCACCTCAGCGTGGGAGACAAGAACGCACAGCCTCCCGGTAAAGTCACTTTCGATGAGCTTGGGTATCCCAGCGATAGTGCCATATGGCGCCTTCAACATGCGGGATTGTCTGATAAAGACTCACGCCGAGTGTGCTTGAAAGTAACCGGACGGGCCTATGTCGCCGAGTCGGGCAAGACGTGTCACGAGGAGGACGACGGATGATCGAATCGCCGATACAGCGGCCGCCTCATCGCCAGCAAGGTTTCGGCCTGATCGAAGTGCTGGTGGCGCTGACCATCCTCTCCGTCGGCATGCTCGGGCTCGCCGCTATGCAGCTCAAATCCTTGCAGGCCTCACGCGAAAGCCTCAATACGACAATCGCCACTATCATGGTCCGGGATATGAACGAACGCGCCTGGGCGCAGCAGGATAAGGCTTGCAAGGTCCTCTTGAGTAAGTGGCAGGGGGATGTCGCTAAGGTTGGTGGTCTTCCCTCGCCCCATGGTAGTTGGCCTGATGATGTCGACGACGGCCTTTATGGCCTCAAGATCACTTGGCAGGGCCGTGGAGAACAGACCGGTGAAGATGCTGACCCGCATGTGAACTTGGTGGCCTTCTTGCCGTGTGATCCGGGGGCCGAGGATGAATAACCGAAAACGCCAACGAGGCTTCACGCTGATCGAGATGATGATCAGCATGTTTCTAGGTTTGATCATTCTGGTCGGCACGATTACGGCGTACCAGGCCATCAGCGGCCTTCGCGAGCAGCGCGATGGTGTCTATGCGGTGCAGGATGAACTGGTCTATGTGCATCGTGCGCTGGCGCAGGCCGTAGCGCTGGCTGGCAAGATAGATGTTGCTGACAATAATGAGCTGACGATTACGCCTTTGGGGCATGAAGAAAGTGAGCGTTATGCGGGATGTCCTCAAGATGACAGCGACCCTCCATGGAAATGGCGTGTCGCTGCCAACAGCGATGGGGTGAAGATGCTCGAGTGCAATGACCAAGGTGTGCTGGCATTGTCTGCCCCGGGCATTACCAGCATAGAGTTTGATGATGGAGATGCAGTATGTGCCAGCGCCACGACCCCATGCGTGGGTGTCAAACTGGCGTATACCCCATGCCGGAAAGAGGACGAGTGTGATGGGCAAACCCTGAACTTTCATCTTGCCTCTCGCGCAACGCCTGATAGTCAAGGTGATCCGTGATGCGTCCCCATAAGCAATCTGGCTTCGTGCTTGTTATCGGACTCGCGCTTCTGACCATCGCCAGCGGTTTAGTGGTGACGAGCATGTCATTAGGCCGATATCAAGAGCGTCAAGCGGGTAATTATGTACGTGCCAACAATGCACAGCTAGGAGCTGATGAGGCCTTCCTGCATCTGCTGCGCGGCGATACGCAATGGGCACGTGACATTCGCCAGCACGTGAGTGATGAGTTGATGGCCAAGGCCGGGGAAAACGCTACTTGGGAGCCAAGCGTTAATGACATGGCTTCGACGCCGTGGCGAGACCGCCGTGCCTCTTCGCCGAATCAGTACACGCAACCCATGGTCGAGCGTGTCGAAAAACTCGACGAAGACACAGTTCGAGTAACAGTCTCGGGAAGCAACTGGGTCGATGGCAATACGGGGAGTATTGGTTTTTCGAGCTTTCAGGCTGTTTTTAACGTTGGAGGCGGTGATGAGGCCGCTGGCTCTTCCCAAGACGTGCTGATTGGCTGCGAGGGAGTGCAGGTCAGTGGCGGGGGAGGGATCAACGGTGATGTTCGAACGTTGCAGCCAGGTGCCGGAGTGAGGCTTAGCGGTGATGCCAATGTTGATGGCAACGTTACGACATTGGGCGCGTTATACACCGATAGCAGTATCACAGGCAATATTCTTGCCGGCGGCGATATCACTCTCGATGCTGGGGGCGGGTATGCATATGGAGGTTCGATCGCTACAACGGGAAGCGTTTTTTTTGAAAATTCGGCGCCTGCCAAAGGTAATGTCTCGGCCAACGGTGATGTTGAATTCAACAATGCTGCCACTGTCACAGGTAATGTTTCAGCAGGTGGTAAGGTCATATTTGACAACAGTTCGGCTTACGTGGGCGGCGATATCGAATCGCAAGAAGGGGTTGTCAATACTGCAAATGAGAAGGAGATCGATAAGTTTGCTGGCGGTTCGATCAAGACCGGTAGTCATACACCGGTCTCTCCGGTGAATGGCGGTGAATGCAATCCGCAAGTTTTCTCCGAGAATAAAAACACCCTCGCCGAGGAAATGGATAGCCTGCTTGCAACACTGGCCACCGAGGCAGTGGGGGCCAATAAGGATATCGTTGTGGGTAATTATCCGATGGGGGATGGTTCGTTGACCCCCAACGGTCTCACGGCCTTCGATAAGACCTGGAATGTTAAGAAGGATGTGATCCTGGCGGAGGCGACCACGGCCGAGATGCCAACCTTCGACAAGCCGGTGTCCGTTGTCCGGACGCAGGATCTTACTCTTAAGAATGGTGAACTCAATGTTAGTGGGGGCGATGTGGTGTTGCTGGTCGATGGCGATCTCACCTTAGGATCCGGCGGAGGAACAGGGCTGACCATCGATCAAGGCAGTACGCTGACGATCTTCGTGACCGGCGAGACGCACATCAAGAGTTCCACTCAAATGGCGGATATTCCGGCCACGACCGATGGCCGTCCTACCTTGTCGTTATATTCCGCACATGAGGATGCCAGCAAATCCTCCAGCGGTGTGTTGATCGATGGTGGTGCCCAGGCGTTGGCAAGTATCTATGCGCCGTATGCCAACGTTTCCGTTACTGCCGGCGGCGGCCTGCGCGGAGCGGTAAGAGGGAAGACGGTTACCGTCGACGGGGGAGCTGAAATCGAGTATGTGCCCGGGCCGATCCTTGGTGGAGGTGACGGAAGTGGTGACAACGGCGATGATGATAACTCCAGCGCCCCCGGTTGGTCTCTAGAAGGCTTGTCGTACGTCGAGTAGACGAGCTGAGTCATCGTGCGCAGGCAGCGTCTCCATCGGGTAGACGCTCGATGCGTACCCGGCCGCCGCGGCTCAGCACGATCCGCCGTGCGGGTGTCGTTGCCTTGGCCGTACAGAGGTAGAAGCTGCCGATCTGAAAGCTGCCCGAAGCGCGAATCGAGTAGCCGTTCGGCGCGTAGCGCACGTAGTGACGAAGTGGTCGGTTGGCGTGTCGCCTGAGCCCGCCTGGCGGTGCACCACCCGCGCGTAGCGTTGGCTCCGAGGACGATTGCTCGCCATCGTCATTGCGATCGGCGAATATTCGCCAGCCCTGAGTCCAGCCTTCCTGCTCGCGGATCATCATTACCGGCACGCCTTGGCGAATGGCCTCGCTGCGGGCGTAGTAGAGCGCCTGATAAAGCGTGTGACTGGCGGCCTGCAAGCGTTGATCGCGTAGCAAGTGACCCATGGTGGGCACGCCCTGGGTGGTGAGCACGCCGACAATGACGATGATCACGAGCAACTCGAGCAGTGTCATTCCTCGCATGCGCCACGATGTCGAATGCATCGATTGCCTTTCTATGTATTAGAAATTACTTTATATGTTTATAAAGGAGTCCGGGCGGGCGAGCAAATACGATGCGGATGACACACAGGAACGCGCGGTGGCGGCACGGTCGTGCGTCGGGTTTCAGCCTGATAGAAGTGCTGATTACGCTCTTCATTCTGTCTTTCGGCATGCTGGGATTAGCGGCTATCCAGGCCCAGGCACTGCGCGCCCAGCGGCATGCCGATGCCCAGTCCCAGGCGGTGCAGCGGGTGGAGGCGATGCTCGAGCGTTTGCGTATCGACCGCCACGCCGCGCTGGCCGGTGCCTACGATCAGCCGTGCAGTGACGACCCCGACAGTGCCTCATCGGGCCAGGTACGTGCCTGGCTGAAGGGGCTCGTGAACGCGCTCCCTCAGGCGCAAGGCTGCATCGAGGTGACCGGCGATGACGATGTGGCGACGGCCACGGTGAAGGTAATCTGGCAATCGCCTCGTGCGCGCTGGAGTGATGAAGATGGGCAGCGACAATATCGATTACAGACACGGCTTTGAGCGACCCATCCCGAGGCGACGGCGTCAACGCGGGGTGTCGCTGATCGAGTTGATGGTGAGTCTGGCACTGAGCATGATCGTGCTGCTCGGCGTCATCGACCTGTTCATCGCCTATCAACAGCAGTATCGCTTGCAGACGCAACTGGCCCAGATGCAGGAAAGCGGCCGCTTCGTCACTGACGTACTGACGCGGGAACTACGCAAGGCGGGGTATGCCGAAGGGGAACAGGCGCAGACCTTTCCGGCGACATCGCGTTTTGTCCAGGGCGCCATCGTCGCGGGGGACGATAGCACCTTGCGGGTCCGCTATTACGGCAGCACGGATGAGCCTCTGCAGGATTGCCTGGGCGGGCACATCGAGAACACCGGCATCACGCGGGCCACGTTGTCGCTGAATGCCGCGCGGGGATTGGATTGTGCGGTAAACGGTGCGTCTCCCCAGCCGCTCGACGCGAATGTCGAGGCCATGGCGCTGCGTTATTTCGTCGGCGGCTGGCGTCGCGCCGCGCGCGTCGGCGACTGGGCCAGCGTCAAGGGGGTGAGCATCGAGTTGCTGGTGGCCTCGCGACAGGAGGGGCTCGTCGACGCGGCATCGTCGTATGTCTTCAACGGCGAAACCGTCACGGCGTCGGATCATCGCCTGTATCGGGTGTATACCACGAGTGTGGCCCTGCGCAATGTGACGTCGCCACCACTTGCCTCCGTGCGGGATGAGTCTTCACCGTGAACATCAGCGGACCCTCTCGAGAGCGGGGCATGACGCTGATCGTCGCGCTGATTCTGCTGATGGCGATGACGGCGTTGGGGCTCGCCGGATTGCAGGGCGCGGTCCTGCAGGAGCGCATGGCGCGCAATGTCATGGATCGCCGGGTGGCGTTCCAAGCGGCACAGGCGGCGCTTGAAGAAGGCGAATGGCGATTGCGTCACGCGGCGTATACTTTGCCGGATGCTGAGGGCGACTGCACGGCGCTGGATTGTCTGACACCACGGCTATCGAACGCCAGCCAATGGTCGGCTGCGCGCTGGCGGCGTGAGGGATTGGCTTATGGTGACAGCGGTGCCCCGCCACTGGCGGGTGTCAGCGAACCGCCGCGTGTGACGTTCTCGCTGCTGGCGAGTGTGTGCCCCAAGGCGGGGGCGTCATGCCAAGTGCGTGTCGAAATGACGGCGTTCGGCTGGGGCACGCGCCCGGTGACGCATGCGATACTCGAGCGTCGTGTCACGCTGATACTGCCTCGCGAGTCAGGCGAGGCGTTGATTCAAGCCCACCGGGCGCAGGCCGATAATGACGACACACGCGTTACCTCCTTTTCCGAAGGGCCCTTTCGTCCGGCGTGGCGCGAGGTCTTGCGTTGAGTGCCTTGCGTAGAACGTCTCGTTTTCCATCTTCAGGAGCCCATGCCATGCGTCGACACCAAGGCTTCAGCCTGATCGAGTTGATGATCGTGCTGGTCATCATCGGGATCCTGGCCGCGATCGCCATTCCCTCGTATACCGACTATGTACGCAAGGCGCACCGCGCCGATGCTCAGGCGACTTTGACGCAGTGGGCGTACCGGATGGAGCGTCAGTATACGCAAGATAATTTTTACGATACCGATGGCGCGAAGCAGGAGAAAAGTGACTCTTACAAGTTTGCAGCCCAGAAAAATCCCGATAAAAAAAAGGGTGCAGGTTTCCTGCTAAAGGCCATACCTATCAATAGCCAAAGCGAGGATCGCTGCGGCGTACTGAAGTTGTATGATACTGGGGAGCGTGATGCGCAAGGTGATGACTGCTGGTAAGGGCGGCGTCTAGCCGCTCCCTTGCACAAGTGGCACATGGTAGATTACGGGTTTCGCAACGATGAAATGAGTACCCGCGTGAGTGATTTCCTGATCGTTGGGGGCGGCGTCATTGGCATGATGACGGCCCTGCAACTTGCCGACGCCGGTGGCCGCGTCACCTTGCTCGAACGCGGCGAATGCGGCCGCGAGGCCTCCTGGGCCGGTGGCGGTATCGTCTCTCCCTTGTATCCCTGGCGCTATAGCGCGCCGATTTCCGCCTTGTCGCGCTATTCCGAAGGTGCCTACCCCGAATTATCGCTGCGCTTGCTCGAAGAAACGGGTATCGATCCCGAGTATCGCCAGCGAGGCTTGCTGTATCTGCGGGTCGACGATGAACCCCGGGCGCTTACGTGGGCACGCGAGGTCGGCAAGCCCCTGGAGCGGGTCGGTGCCGATACGATTTACGCCAAGGAGCCCAATGCCGCGCCCGGTTGCGACTCGGCGCTGTGGATGCCGACCCTGGGCAGTATTCGTAATCCACGCTTGTGCAAGGCGCTGCGGGCCCGCCTGCAGGCGATGCCCAACGTAATCCTGCGCGAGCATGTCGCGGTCGAGGCGCTGGAGGTGGCGGATGGCCGCCTTCGTGGCATACGGACCTCGGCGGGCCACGAGGCGGCCGAGCGCGTGGTGGTGTGCGGTGGCGCCTGGGCCGGCCAGCTGCTGGCGGGTGTCGGCGTAACGTTGCCGGTGCGCCCGGTGCGCGGGCAGATGATCCTGTTCAAGGCGCCGCCCGGCCTGGTCGAGCGCGTGGTGCTGAAGGATGGTCGTTACGTGATCCCGCGGGGCGACGGGCGAATCGTCGCCGGCTCGACGCTGGAAGAAGTGGGTTTCGATCAGCGCACCACCGAGGTGGCCAAGGGCTCGCTTTACGATAGCGCGCTGTCGATCGTGCCGGCACTGGCCGAATGCCCGGTGGAGCATCACTGGGCCGGGTTGCGCCCCGGGTCGCCGAACGGTGTGCCGTATATCGGTGCGGTGCCGGACATCGAGGGGTTATGGGTCAACGCCGGCCATTATCGCAATGGCCTGGTGCTGGCGCCGGCCTCGACGCGGCTGCTGGCCGATCAACTGCTGCAACGCGCGCCGGTGGTCGATCCCGCCCCCTATCGGCTAGGTGGTGTCTGACGACACGGCGTTTTGCCAGCGAGCCGGCGTTGCGTGACAATACAGCCATGAGGCCGTCTCGACGGCAGTTTCTACAGCCAATCGCAATGAGAGAGGCGCTTTCCGCTCATGCAAGACCTGACTCTGGTGATGGCCCAGCTCGACCCGCTGGTGGGCGATATCCCCGGCAATACCGCGCAGGCCATCGAAGCCGTGCGCGAAGCGCGCATCGAACATCGCGCCGATGTAGTGGTCTTCCCTGAACTGTTCCTGACCGGCTACCCGCCGGAAGACCTGTTGCTGCGCGAGTCGATGGAAACACGCCTGGAAGAGGCGCGTGCGACAATGGCGCGCAAGGTATCACGAGACGTGATGGTCATTATCGGTTATCCAGGCAGGCGCGATGGCCGGCTGCATAACCTCGCGGGCGTGTTGTACAACGGCGAATGGCTCGGCGAATACGCCAAGCAGGCGCTGCCCAACTATCAGGTATTCGACGAGCAGCGCTATTTCACCCCGGGGCACTCGCCGCTGGTCATCGAGCATGGCGGCGCCAAGCTGGGGATCCTCGTTTGCGAGGATCTATGGGACGGCACGCCGGTGACACAGAGCGTTGAAGCCGGCGCCGACATCCTGATCACACTCAACGCCTCGCCCTATCACCGCGACAAGCCGCTCGAACGTGAACGGTTATTCGCCCGTCGTGCTCAGGCGGCTGCGCGGCCGCTGGTATATCTCAACCAGATCGGTGGACAGGACGAGCTGGTCTTCGATGGTGGTTCGCTGGTGCTCGATGCTCGGGGCGAGGTCGCGGTACGTGCGCCGTTCTGGGAAGTCGGGCTGATGCCGGTGCGTTTTACCGACACGCAAGGCACTTGGGCGCCCGAAGCCGGCGAATGCGAACCGCTGCTGGCCTCGGAAGAAAGCCTGTATTGCGCACTGGTGACCGGGCTTCGCGACTACGTCAACAAGAGCGGCTTTCAGGGCGTAGTGTTGGGACTCTCCGGCGGTATCGACTCGGCCCTGTCGCTGGCCATCGCGGTCGATGCTCTGGGGCCCGAGCGCGTGCAAGCGGTGATGATGCCCTATCACTACACCGCGGATATCTCCAAAGCGGATGCGGCCGCGCAAGCCGAGTTGCTGGGCGTGCATTACGAGGTCATGCCGATTGCACCGATGGTGGAGGCTTTCACTTCAACGTTGGAAGAAAGCTTCACCGGGACTGAGCGCGATACCACCGAAGAGAATCTGCAATCGCGTTGCCGGGGCGTACTGTTGATGGCGCTTTCCAACAAGAAAGGGCTGATGGTGTTGAGCACCGGTAACAAGAGCGAGATGGCGGTGGGCTATGCCACGCTGTATGGCGATATGGTAGGCGGCTACAACGCGCTCAAGGACGTCTACAAGACGTGGGTCTATCGCCTCGCCAATTGGCGTAATGCGCAGGCGCCGGCGATTCCCGAGCGTGTCATCACGCGTCCACCCTCGGCCGAACTGGCTCACGATCAGGTGGACAGCGATTCCCTACCGGGTTATGACGAGCTTGACGCCATCCTCGAGCGTTACATCGAAGGCGACATGAGCGCTGAAGCGATCATCGATGCCGGCTTCGCTAGCGAGGATGTCTATCGGGTCGTGAAGCTGGTCGACCGCAGCGAATACAAGCGGCGTCAGGCACCGGTGGGGGTTCGTGTGACGGCGCGGGGTTTCGGGCGGGATCGCCGCTATCCCATCGTCAATGGCTGGCAGCCGGGGGAATAACCCCGGTTCCGGGTTACGGGCCGCGAGCTCCGAAAAGCACAACATCTCCGCTGGAAATATCCTGCGGAGATGTTTCTTTCATGAAGGGCTAATCTTGTTGCTCGAAGCTCGAAGCTCGAAGCTCGAAGCTCGAAGCTCGAAGCTCGAAGCTCGAAGCCGATCGTCAGTCGTTTAGCGTCAACGGCTCGGCATCGACATACTTGGGGTCGAAAGCCTTGCCATCGAGGCGCGGATTGTCGGGGTCGTTCTTGATGAGCGTCTGCAAGGCGGTGCGTGCCCGCTCGGGCATGTTGAGCCCCATGTAGCCTTCGACTATGACGGCCAGGGCGTCGCGCGTAGCGGGGGTCTGCGGATAATGCTGGAGAACCCATTTGCCACGATTGATAGCCGCTAGATAGGCGCCCTTGCGCAGGTAGAAATCGGCTACATGCAGCTCATGGCGCGAGATCACATTACGCAGGTAAACGATGCGTTGGCGTGCGTCGGCCGCATAGGGGCTTTCCGGGAAGCGCCGCACCAGCTCGCCGAAGTCGACATAGGCATCACGTGAAGCACCCAGGTCGCGCTTGGAGATGTCGATCAACTCGAGACCTTCAAGGCTGAAGCGTCCGGCTTGATAGGCGGCCAGACCGCGCATGTAATACGCGTAGTCGACCTGCTCGTGATCGGGGTGCAAGCGAATGAAGCGGCTGGCGGCGGCACGCGCTTGCTCCCAATCCTCAATCTGATAATACGCGTAGATCAGTTCCAACTGGGCCTGCTCGGCGTAACGCCCAAAGGGATAACGCGTGTCCAGCGCCTCGAGGCGTGTCACAGCAGTGCTATAACGCCCGGCATCGAGCGCCGATTGCGCTTGCTGATAGAGTGCCTGTTCTTGAAGGTCCGGTGCCGGCTCGCTGCTGGCGCAACCGGTGAGTAGCGCGCCACTCAGTAGCAACGCACCGAACGTGCCAAGTGAAGGGAATCGCATCGTCATCCTCGTTCAACCAATACGGGGCGGCCGTGCTAGAATCCGCCAGTTCGGAGTCACTATAAAGCAAACGCCCCCGGTGGCGAAATGGAACCGAGCATTGCCATGGCAGATACCGTGCAGCGAGCAGAGCGCGTCCCCGAAACGATGGCCGGCCAGCGCCTCGACCAAGCCGCCTCGACGTTGTTCGCGGACTTCTCCCGCGAGCGCCTCAAGGCGTGGATCAAGTCAGGGGCGCTGACTTGCGATGGCGCGTCCGCTCGTCCCAAGGACAAGTTGCGTGGTGGCGAGCAACTAGCTCTCGTGGCCACGCTCGAGGAAGACAAGCGCTTCGCGCCGCAGGCCATGGCGCTGGAGGTCGTTCATGAAGACAACGACGTCATAGTGATCGACAAGCCGGCGGGACTGGTCGTGCATCCCGCCGCAGGTAACCCTGACGGTACGCTGCTCAATGCGTTGCTATACCATGCGCCCGGACAGATGCAGCTGCCCCGCGCCGGCATCGTGCATCGGCTCGACAAGGACACCACCGGCTTGATGGTGGTGGCCAAGACGCTCTCGGCGCATGCTTCGCTGGTCGAGCAATTGCAGGCGCGCACGGTGTCGCGTGAATACGATGCCGTCGTCACTGGCAGGATGACGGCTGGAGGCAGCGTCGATGCGCCGATCGGGCGGCATCCCAAGGATCGCAAGCGTCAGGCCGTCACGCCCTCGGGCAAGCCGGCGGTGACGCATTACCGTGTGGTGGAGCGTTTTCCTGCCCATACGCATGTCCGCTGTCGGCTTGAAACCGGGCGTACCCACCAGATCCGCGTGCATTTGGCGCACCGCCGCATTCCACTGATCGGCGATCCGGTCTATGCCGGGCGCCTCAAGATGCCGGCCGGCGCCACCGACGCACTGAAGGACGTGCTGCGTCATTTTCCGCGTCAGGCGCTGCATGCTCGCAAACTGGCCTTCGTGCATCCCGGCACGGGCGAGACGCTGACGTTTCGCGCGCCCTTGCCCGACGATATGTTGATGTTGCTGGATTTTCTGCGCGATGCAGCCAACACGCACGCTGAGTGAGCCTCACATGATCGAACGCCCTACCTTGATTCTGCCCGACTGGCCGGCGCCGAGTACGGTCGGCGCCTTCGTCACCACGCGTGAGAGCGGGCCCAGCCAGGGCGCCTTCGCGTCCTTCAATACGGCACATCACGTGGGCGACGATGCCGCGTCGGTCGACCGCTGCCGCCGCCTGTTGAGTGCCGAGCTCGACGACGCCCGTCCCTTATTATGGCTGAACCAGGTGCATGGTGCTGCCGTCCAGCAGGACTACCGGGCAGCGTTTGCCGAGCAGCCGCCGCGAGCGGACGCTTCGGTGGCTTTCGACCAGGGATATGCCTGTGCGGTCCTGACCGCCGATTGTCTACCGGTGTTCTTCTGTGATCGCCAGGGCACGCGCGTGGGCGTGGCGCATGCCGGCTGGCGGAGCCTGGCGGGCGGCGTGCTGGAAGCCTGCGTGGCGGCCTTGGGGCAGTCGCCGGACGAACTCATGGCATGGCTGGGGCCGGCGATCTCCAAGGCGCAGTTCGAGGTCGGCGCTGAGGTGTTCGAAACCTTCGTGGCCGTGCAACCCGAAGCGGAAAGCGCCTTCGAACCCAGCCCTTACCGCCTCGGGCACTATATGGCCGACCTCTATCGCCTGGCGCGATTGCGTCTCGAGCGACTGGGGGTCGGCCATATCGGAGGCGGGCATTTCTGTACCGCCTGTGAGTCGCGTTTCTATTCCTACCGCCGCGATGACGGCCACACCGGGCGCATGGCCAGCGTGATCTGGCTGCGATGAGTCGTCGCCTTGCGACCATACCGGGGTGTTCTCGAACGTCGGAACGATTTTTGCACGCCTTGCCTTGAAACGCGCTCAGCATACCTCCATTGATAATGTCAACATGAAATGACCGTGCGGTACGCCGATGGCGTGCCGCGACGAAGGAGGTTTTCGATGCGTATTGATCGCATGACCAGTAAATTGCAAAACGCTCTGGGCGAGGCGCAGTCCCTGGCGGTAGGGCGCAGTCACAACCAACTCGATCCCGGCCATGTGCTGTTGGCGCTCGTCGAGGCGCAAGAAAACGGCATCAAGGGCCTGGTGCAGAAGGCCGGTGGCGATGTTTCACGCCTGCGCAACGGACTTTCCGAGTATCTCGACGACTTGCCGCGCGTCGGTCAGTTCGACGGCAATGTGCAGCTTTCCTCGGCGCTGTCGCAACTGTTCAACCTCGCCGACCGCGAAGCCCAGAAGCGCGGCGATCAATACATCGCCAGCGAGCTGGTGGTACTGGCGGCGCTGGAAATGAAAAGCGCGATTAGCAAGGTGCTCCAGCAGGCCGGTCTCGACGTGCAGTCCGTGCGTAGTGCCATCGACAGCTTGCGCGGCGGTAACAAGGTGGACGACGCCTCGGCCGAGGAAAGCCGCGAGGCGCTGGACAAGTACACCATGGACCTGACCCAGCGTGCTGTGGATGGCAAACTCGATCCGGTGATCGGTCGCGATGACGAGATCCGTCGTACGATCCAGGTGCTGCAGCGGCGTACCAAGAACAACCCGGTGTTGATCGGCGATCCCGGCGTGGGCAAGACCGCCATCGTCGAAGGTCTTGCTCAGCGCATCGTCAATGGCGAGGTGCCTGAAGGCCTCAAGGACAAGCGCGTGCTGGCGCTGGACATGGGGTCACTGCTGGCTGGCGCCAAGTACCGGGGCGAGTTCGAGGAACGCCTCAAGGCCGTGCTCGGGGAGCTGGCCAAGGAGGAGGGGCGTGTCATCCTGTTCGTCGATGAGCTGCATACCATGGTCGGCGCCGGGAAGGCCGAGGGTGCGATGGATGCCGGCAACATGCTCAAGCCGGCACTGGCGCGCGGTGAGCTGCACTGTGTCGGGGCCACCACCCTGGACGAGTATCGTCAACATATCGAGAAGGATGCGGCGCTCGAGCGGCGCTTCCAGAAGGTGCTGGTGGATGAGCCCAACGAAGAAGATACCGTGGCGATCCTGCGTGGCCTCAAGGAGCGCTATGAGGTGCATCACGGCGTCGATATCACCGACGGCGCGATCATTGCGGCGGCCAAACTGTCGACGCGCTATATCACCGACCGGAAACTGCCCGACAAGGCCATCGACCTGATCGACGAGGCGGCGTCTCGGATCCGTATGGAACTCGACTCCATGCCCGAGGAGATGGACCGCCTCGACCGTCGGCTGATCCAGCTCAAGATGGAGCGTGAGGCGCTCAAGAAAGAAACCGATGAAGCGACCCGCAAGCGTCTCGACTCGCTTGAAGCGCAGATCGACGAGCTGAGTCGTGAATATGCCGACCTCGAAGAAGTCTGGAAATCCGAGAAGGCCAGCATCCAGGGAGCGGCGCAGTTCAAGGCGGAGCTCGAGCAGGCGCGCATCGACCTTGAGGCGGCACGCCGCCAGGGTGATCTGGGCCGCATGTCCGAGCTGCAATACGGAGTGATTCCCAAGCTCGAGCAGCAGATCGCCGAGGCGAGCGAGCAGGAAACCGATACCGCCAAGCATCAGCTGCTGCGTTCCAACGTCACCGAAGAGGAGATCGCCGAGGTGGTCTCGCGCTGGACGGGGATCCCGGTGTCCAAGATGCTCGAGGGCGAGCGCGACAAGCTGCTGCGCATGGAAGAGGCGCTCCACGAGCGCGTCATCGGTCAGGACGAGGCGGTGACCGCGGTGGCCAACGCCGTGCGCCGTTCGCGCGCCGGGCTGGCCGATCCTCATCGCCCCAACGGATCGTTCCTGTTCCTGGGGCCTACCGGGGTCGGCAAGACCGAGCTTTGCAAGTCGCTGGCCAACTTCCTCTTCGATACCGAGGAGGCCATGGTGCGCATCGACATGTCCGAGTTCATGGAGAAGCATTCCGTGGCGCGGCTGATCGGGGCGCCGCCGGGCTATGTCGGCTACGAGGAAGGCGGTTATCTGACCGAGGCGGTGCGCCGCAAGCCGTATTCCGTACTACTGCTCGATGAGGTCGAAAAAGCGCATCCGGATGTCTTCAACATCTTGCTGCAGGTGCTTGAGGATGGCCGATTGACCGATGGTCAGGGGCGCACGGTAGATTTCCGCAATACGGTGATCGTGATGACCTCCAACATGGGCTCGGACATCATCCAGCGCATGGGCGGTGATGACGCCGACTACGCTGTGATGCGCGATGCCGTGATGGAGGTGGTGGGCGATCACTTCCGTCCGGAATTGATCAACCGCATCGACGAAGTGGTGGTGTTCCACGCCTTGGGGCAGGAGCAGATCCAGTCCATCGCGGCCATCCAGCTCGAGCGTCTACAGGCACGCCTGGCCGAGCGCGAGATTCGTCTCGAGGTCAGCGACGACGCCCTTGCGCAACTGGCGGTGGTAGGCTTCGATCCGGTGTTCGGTGCGCGACCGCTCAAGCGCGCCATCCAGAGCCGGATCGAGAATCCGCTGGCGCAGGAACTACTCGCCGGACGTTTCGCGGCGGGCGACACCATCCGTGTCACCACGGAAGATGGTCACCTCGTCTTCGCCAAGTAACGCGAACGGCCCGGCGTCTCGGGCCGCTCGATGCTTTCGATACACGGTCGCTTCCTGACCGTTCTCCCGCCCGCGACGTGCTGCGTCGCGGGCGTTTTGTGCCAGCTACAACGCAGTTTTCAACTAGCAAATTTGAGTGAAGTGCTAGTACATCAATAGCCGATTGCGCCACGCTGCAGGCCGCGTGTGAGCGGCGGAGGTTGACAGCTCGGAGGCGCTGATGGAATCTAGGTGGTTCCTGATTGCGGGCGCAGCCATTGACGGGCGATCCCCGGCCGCTGCGTGAAGGGTAGGTTGAAAAATGCCTCTACCCGCCTGTCGAAGGAAATCAAGGGTATGGGCCAAACGCCTGTTCCCGCCAACCCCGACACGGCGATCTGCCGTGCCAGGAATCGCTCGGGCCAGCCGGTCTCGGCGGTTTCTATGAGTGCGGGTCCTCACCCCGGGCCCAGAGCCAGGATTATGGCATCAGGTGCCGGCACAGCCGGCAGCGGCGTACCGCCGCATCGACACTCCGCTGTCCGTAACGTGGCAGTGGAATGGCACTCGTTATCTCCAGGGGAGAACTATCAGTGGAATTGCTTTCCGGCGCCGATATGATCGCCCGCTTCCTGCAGGATGAGGGCGTCGAACGTATCTACGGTTACCCTGGCGGCGCAGCGTTGCATATCTATGATGCGCTGTTCCGCCAGGACAAGGTCAAACACATCCTCGTTCGTCATGAACAAGCCGCCACCCACGCTGCCGATGGCTATGCCCGTGCCTCGGGCAAGCCGGGGACGGTGCTGGTTACCTCCGGCCCCGGCGCAACCAATGCCGTGACCGGTATTGCTACCGCCTACATGGATTCGATCCCGATGGTGGTGTTGTGTGGCCAGGTGGCCAGTCACCTGATCGGCGAAGATGCCTTTCAGGAAACCGACATCGTCGGCGTGACGCGTCCCATCGTGAAGCATAGCTTCGCCATCAAGCACCCGTCGGAGATCCCCGAGGTGCTCAAGAAGGCTTACTACCTCGCCGCGACCGGTCGCCCGGGGCCGGTGGTGGTGGATATCCCCAAGGATATGACGGCGCCCACCGAGCGTTATGAGTACGTCTATCCGAAGAAGGTCAAGATCCGCTCCTATAATCCGGTCACGCGGGGCCATAGTGGCCAGATCAAGAAAGCCGTGGACATGATGCTCAAGGCGCGGCGGCCGGTGTTCTATACCGGCGGCGGTATCGTTACCAGTGGCGCGAGCGAAAACCTGACGGCGTTGGTGAAGCGCTTGGGCTTCCCCATTACCACCACGTTGATGGGCATCGGCTCCTATCCGCAGACCGATGCGCAGTCGCTGGGTTGGCTGGGGATGCACGGCAGCTACGAGTCCAACATGGCCATGCACCATGCCGACCTGATCATCGCCATCGGGGCGCGTTTCGACGACCGCGTTACCAATAACACCTCGAAGTTCTGTCCTACGGCCAAGATCGTGCATGTGGATATCGACCCCAGCTCGATTTCCAAGACGGTGCGCGCCGATGTGCCGATCGTGGGGCCTGCGGATAGCGTCATCAATGAAATGATCAGCCTGCTGCAAGGCCGGGAAATGGCCAACGCCGAGGCGCTGCCGGAGTGGTGGACGACCATCGACGGCTGGCGCGCCGAACGCGAAGGCAAGCTCTACGAGGCTTCTCAGCCGGGTGAGCGGCTCAAGCCGCAGGAAGTCATCGAAGCGGTGTATCACATCACGCGCGGCGAGGCCTTCGTGACCACCGATGTCGGCCAGCACCAAATGTTCGCGGCGCAGTACTACAAGTTCGACAAGCCCAATCGCTGGATCACTTCCGGGGGGCTGGGCACCATGGGCTTCGGTTTCCCGGCGGCGATGGGCATCAAGCAGAACTTCCCTGACGACACCGTGGTGTGTTTCACCGGTGAGGGCAGCTTTCAGATGATGATGCAGGAACTGTCGACCTGTAAGCAGTTCGGTACCGGGGTGAAGATCATCAACCTCAACAACGGGACGCTGGGTATGGTGCGCCAGTGGCAGGACCTCAACTACAAGTCGCGCCATGCGCACTCGTACGTGGAGTCGCTGCCGGACTTTCAGAAGTTGATCGAGGCCTACGGTTTCACGGCGCTCAAGGTGGAACATCACGACGAGCTCGATGCGGCGCTGGAGCGCACGTTCGCCGACAACGACGAACTGGTGTTCCTCGATATCGACGTCGACCCCCGGGAACACGTCTATCCGATGCAGGTGCCCCTGGGCGCCATGCGTGACATGCTGCTTTCGAAGACGGAGCGGACCTGATGCGCCACATCATCTCGATCCTGCTGGAAAACGAACCCGGCGCCCTGTCCCGCGTGGTGGGGTTGTTCTCCCAGCGCAACTTCAACATCGAAACGCTCAACGTGGCGCCTACCGAGGACCCGAGTCTGTCACGCCTGACGGTGACCACAGAGGGCGATGACCGCGTCATCGAGCAAATCACCAAGCATCTCAATAAGCTCATCGATGTGGTCAAGCTGGTCGACCTGACGGAGGGCAATCACATCGAGCGTGAGCTGATGCTGGTCAAGGTGAAGGCGCTGGGCGCTAGCCGCGACGAGGTCAAGCGCACGGTGGATATCTTCCGCGCGCAGATCGTCGACGTCACGCCGAGTGTCTACACGGTGCAGATCACTGGCGATGCCGGCAAGCTGGATGCCTTCGTCCAGGCCATGGCGCCGATCGGCATTCTCGAGGTGGCGCGTACCGGGGTATCGGGCATTTCGCGAGGTGACAAGATACTCAGCCTCTGAGCCATGTGCTCGCATACCCTTGACATTATAAGGCCGCTCTCACGAGCGGCCTTTTTACTGTAAGTGACCCGTCCTGAATAGAGTTGACACGTTTCCCTTCTCACTTTGGGAGAACGTGATGAACCAACGAGTTAAGCGTACCCAGCGCGATTACACCCTGGCCTTTAAGCAGACAGTGGTAGACCAGGTG